>ENA-OQHI01001107-OQHI01001107.1-human-gut-metagenome-genome-assembly--contig:-NODE-1107-length-13848-cov-3.472006_pt1 | contig 13848 bp, 12 predicted proteins | sample MGYA00242561_ERZ504713 | MGnify/ENA primary metagenome ERZ504713 (study PRJEB26092, sample SAMD00036217) | human gut metagenome | host: Homo sapiens | study: EMG produced TPA metagenomics assembly of... | reverse complement strand
ATAATCTTGCTTGCGGCAAATGTGACTGTACGCGGGGAAAGTCTGTTATCTGCTTTTTCGGGTGCGCTGGACCCATTTGCAAAGCTCATAGGGCTCGACGGAGTCATACTGACAGCCTTTATACTCGGTTTTCCCGCTAACGAAACAGTTGTACCGATAATGATAATGGCATACACAGCAACCGGTACGCTTACGGATTTTGACTCGCTCTTAGGGCTAAAAGACATTCTCATCTGTAACGGTTGGACTTATACGACCGCTGTTTGCTTTATTCTGTTTTCCCTGATGCATTGGCCGTGCTCAACAACTCTTTTGACAATAAAAAAAGAAACGCACAGCCATTTTTGGACCGCCGTTTCCTTTGTTTTCCCGACTCTGATGGGATTTATTGTGTGTTTCATTGTAAAACTCATATCCGTAATATTCTCTTTTTAAGCTCTTCGGACAGAATTTCCGGGTTCTCATCGCTGTATTCAAACTGCTTTGATAGATATTTCACGCTGTTTATCCTGTCGTCAAGGTCAAATTTTCCGCGCTCCGCAAAAAGCAATACGTCGGCATAAAATGTAATCGCCGTAACGCCGACGCAAAAGCAGAATTTGCCTAAAGCATCGCCGTCGTACACGGCTTTAGGGAAATGGCGGAACACAAGATACGATAAGAGCTTTTCGTAGTCAGCCGTTCTTTCGCCGAGATAAGATATAAAAGTCTTTCGGGAAAACAAAGCCTCGGCTTTGTTTTCGCACAGGCACTTTAACAGATGAGTAAAATCAGCGTCATACACCTCTGTTTTTTTTGACGCTTTAATTAAAATGTCGTAAAATTCATCCTCGCTCGGAAAAGCAAGGTTGATTTTTCCGTACTGCTTTAAAAGTAAGTTTTCAAATATTGAGTTAATTCTGTCATGAAGAGTCTGTGTTCTGTCGCAAAGCATATGTAAAGTGTTTTGCCTTAACATATATAGCGTTTCCGGATCAATCAGGCCGTCATCAAAATATGCGGCATCATCGCGTGATTCTGCCTCGGTAATCAGCTTCAGCGGAGATGTATTGAGAAAAAGTAAGCTTGCAGCTTCCTCGCAGCAAAGCCCCTCGCCCATATCGTAAAAATCGCCGTATCGCGCGTAAAATCGCGGATGTTCACGGCATATTTCACACAGCATATCCTCGCCCTTTGTCAGTATCAGCTCACATAAACCGTCACTTTTGAGAAACGGGCAGCGATCGTCTTCTGTCAGTATAAAGCATTGCTTCTCTCTATCTGTAAACCTGTTTAACTTTACAGATAGAGAGCCGTTTTCATTCTCATATTTTCGCATTGTTTCATCATCAATGTCTATTTCCCAGCCTATACAGCACGAATCCGTACATTCACCTGCCCTGCATTTAAAGCTGTCATAAAAATCCGGTTTAGTTATAAGCATAAAGACGGCTCTCCTTTTACTTTTCCCTGAAATAATATCACAAATCGACTGTATCTTCAATAAATTATGCGGTGTACTTGATAAGCTGCGATTTTTCTGCTAACATTATATAGTGTAAATGATAATTCGTTTTAAACGAGGTATAAAAAATGGAAAAGCTGCAAAGCATACTGAATTACTCCGTCGGCTCATTTACTGTGGGGAAAATATTTGAGGCCGTCATAGTATTTGTTATATGCTACTTTCTGATACGCATTATTATGAAGGTGCTTAAGAGAGTGCTCGGCAAAACAAGCCTTGACGCGACGCTCAGTAAAATAATAACGGCGGTAATAAAATTTATTCTCTGTTTTATAACCGCAATAATAGTTATAGATACGCTCGGCGTCTCCGCGACTTCGCTTGTGGCGGCGTTCTCGGTGGTCGGCCTTTCCGCATCTCTCGCCGTTCCGGATTCGCTTTCAAACCTTGCAAGCGGCATTATGATACTTGTTGCAAAGCCGTTTAAAATAGGCGATTATGTCGAGGCTGACGGGGTTACGGGAACTGTTATGATGACGGGACTTATTCACACAAGAATAAAGGCGATAGACAACAAGGTAATATATGTTCCCAACAGCAAAATAATAGCGGCAAAAATAGTAAATTACACTTCGCAGGAAAAGCGGCGTGTTGATATAGAAATTTCGGCGTCATATGACGCGCCCATTGAAAAAGTCCGCAAGGCTCTGCTTGACGCAGTTGAAAATACGGATATGTTTTTGGACGACCCCGAAAAACCTTTTGCGGCGGTGCTCTCTTACGATGACAGCAACATAAAATATGTCGTAAGGGCATGGGTTGAAACACCGAAGTATTGGGACGCTCACTTTGCCCTTATGGAGAGGATAAAGACCGAATTTGATAACGCAGGCATTGAAATGACGTATAATCATCTCAATGTACATTTGATTGATAAGTAAGAGGGTGTAAAAATGTTTGATCCGCTTAACCAAAACGGCGACGATGAAATAGATTTTTCCGAAAAGAACTTGTTCGAAGGACTCCCGGTTGATGAGATTTGCAAAAATACAGTCGATTTCCCGGAGGAGGAATTCAAAAAGCCCGAAAAAGGAGAAGAAGAAAAAGAAAAAGAAGAAGGAGAAAAAAAGATACCCGATAATTTAACGGTATCTGAAGAGCAAAAACCTCATTTGGTGATTTAACATAATATTTTTATAAATAGGGCGATAAACCGTCGTTTCGGCTTCGCCGCCATTATGCTATATTTTCGACGACAAATCACAAGAATGTACTTGACAAAAACGCCTGTTGCATATATAATATTCAAGCACTTAAAAGTGTACCTGTTATGCGCTTGTAGCTCAGCTGGATAGAGCATCTGCCTTCTAAGCAGAGGGTCGGGGGTTCGAGTCCCTCCAAGCGCGCCAGTTAATATGGTGGGTATAGCTTAGTTGGTTAAAGCGCCAGTTTGTGGCACTGGAGACCGTCGGTTCGAATCCGACTATCCACCCCACTTTCTAAATCTGCAAGATATTTCTCTTGCAGATTTACGTTTATTAAGGTATAATTTTAAAAAAGTAAATATTGGGGTGTCGTCAAGCGGTAAGACACAGCACTTTGACTGCTGCATTCGTAGGTTCAAATCCTGCCACCCCAGCCATAAATCGGCAAGCATAAAAATGCTTGCCGATTTTACTTTTTGCCATTCACTTTTCTCGCCGACGTGTCTCACTTAAAATGGAGGTGGGCCTCGTTAAGGCAAGCCGGAGGGATTTGCCGCCCTTGTAAAGGGAGGTGGGTTGCCGTAAGGCAACTCGGAGGGATTTCCTTAAAAAATAGATTTTAAATAAGAAATACTTTGGTTTTTTAATCCCTCAGTCTGTTCGCGTTGCTCACAGCCAGCTCCCTTTTCAAGGGAGCCTTTTTTGTCGCTTCGCGACGTTTCCCACACCGTGTGGAATCGCCCTATTTGAGGGAGCCTTTTATGTGGTTCGGTTTGCCGCTTTTACATATTATTCCAAACAAAAAATTCTACGATTAAACAGAGTGCTTCTAAGGCAGTTTTGCTTCAAAATAACATCTTTATGCGTTAACCCCCCAGATATGCCGGAGCTTATCTGAGGGGACACCTTTTCTTGTATCAAAATATATCATTTTGAAGTGCTTTGCAGTTTCGTAGCTATAGAATTTTTTATGCCGAAGTCAGGAAACGGAGCAAGACTGTCGCCTTGCGAGGCTTTTTGACAAAAGCATAAGAGATTTTTATACGAGAACCCGATACTTTCTTATGAACGCTCAGCCACCACGACAGGATTTTTAAATGATATTCAATAAGTTTCTCTGCTTTGCGCCGCACAGTTCATATTACGAACATAATCGTAAACCGGTTCGAGCTTGCTCTTCGAAAGCGGATATGCGAACTGATAAAGCAGGAATATAAGAGTATAAGTTATTGCGGGAATCAGTGTGCAGATTTTGAGTATTCCCTCGCTTACGCCGTCGACATAGCCGGCGTTTGACATAAGCTGCACATCATAGCCTACCTTGCCGAGAAGCATAAGTCCGCCGTAGTCCGCCGCTGTCTGACCGAGTTTACGGCAGAAGGTATAAACGGCGTATACCGCACTCTCGTTTTTAATTCCGGTCTTATATTCCTGATAGTCGATAACGTCGGCGACAACCGCCCAGTTTGTTATGGAAACGAAGGAATATCCGAAGCCTATAATGAACAGCAAGAAAATAAAAATGCCTGCCTGATCGGGTCTCGGCTTTATAATATAGCACGCTATTGCGGCAAGAGCCGAGAAAAACGCTCCGAATCCGCTGAGCTCCTTTTTGCCGAACTTTTTAACGAGTTTCGGCACAAACGGTATCATAACAGCCATAGGTAAATACTGTGCTATTGTACCTATAACGGAAAGGCTTGTATTGCAGAAATAGTTCTTATAGAGATACTGATTGAGCGAAGCAAATTGAAGCTGACCGCTTATCAGTATTCCCGTAAGAGCTAAAACTATAAACGGTCGGCTCTTAAACATTCCGGCATACAGCTTTTTCATATCCACCTTAGGCTCTGCCTCGGAGGGAACACGCTCTTTGGTGTTAGCATAGCAGGCATAATAGAATATAACCGCACACGCCGCCATAGCCGCGCCAAACCAAAACATACCGTTGGGATTTGCAACGTTATATGTAGATCCGTCGGGATTTTTGACCTTGGTATAAATAATAAACGGAGCCAAAAGAAGCGGAGCCGCTCCGCCGATTCCGCCGCCTATTGAGCGGAAGGTCGAAAGAAGGGTTCTGCCGTCGGGATCGTCGGTTATAACAGACGCAAGAGAGCCAAACGGAACATTCATTCCGGTATAGAGCATACCGAACGATATATATGTAACATACGCGAACAAAAGCAGTGCCCACTGCTTATTTGTTATCGCCCTAACATCAATAAAGCACACAAGCTGCGAGAGAGCAAGCGGAATTGCGAGCCATTTGAGATACGAACGGTATTTACCGTCCTTATTTGGGCGCCTTTTTGCAACAATCGTTCCCCACATAGGATCGTTTACCGCATCCCAGAGACGCGAAACCAAAAACAAAGTGGCTACCTTATCTGTCGCTATTTTAAGTACATCGGTGTAAAACACCTTTAAAAATGACGAAACATAAGTTAAAACAAAAAGGTTTCCGGCATCGCCGAGCATATAGCCTATGCCCTCCTTGATGCCTATTTTGTTCGGATGCGGAGCAGTCGTTTCAACTGCCTTGGATTCTTTTTTCTCCATTTTTCTCCCCCGTTTATACTGATGTAAAATACAGTATAACATAGTATAAAATGTAAAGCAATTAAATTTTTTGTGAAATCTGTTTTATTTCAGTGTAAAATTTGTCAATTTTTTGTCAATTTTTTGAGTTCAAACTAACTTTTAACACTACTTACTATAAACTCATTTAGTCCTTTTGATTAGTTTATTATGTATAGCGGCGATAAGAAGAGTCAACAGCGCAAAAATCAATATGCCGAAAATAAGCAACGCCGCTATAATTAAATATGAAAGTCCGATATTGAACGGCATATTTTTTGCAACGGTTTTCCATATAAATTCAGGATTGTAAAACGGATACGGATAATATGTAGGGTCGGAAAATCTTCCGCGCACCATTGAAAAAATCGAATAAACAAGCGGATAAATTCCCGACAGCCAAAAGCATTTTTTGCCTATTGCACGGTCGGTAAACGGGAAAAACCATACTATAAGCGCCGCCGGCGGCATTATCATATGGTAATACACCTGTATAAAGCTCGACATCGAATGAGCCGGCGTATCCCACTTGAAGGGCGGAGTAAGCCCCATTGGGATACCGGCGCAATATGTAATTCCGGCCACGAGAACATATACGGTAACAAGAGCACCAATATAAGGATTAAAGCCTATTTTCTCCGCCTTTTTAACTCCGAATATCGAAAGTGCCGCGCACAGGAAATACACATACGCAAAGAAATTTGACTGCACGGTAAAGTAAGACAGGATATTGTATTTGCCGTAATCCACCGGGCTGTATTGCGGGTCGTACTCGTAGTGATAGTAACAAAGTCGATAGATAAACACAAAGAACCCAAAGAGAGCCAAAATCAAAAGCATCGTGCCGAGTAATTTACTCTTTTACGCCGAGCTGTGTTTTTCAGACATAAGGAATGCCCCTCTCTTTATTCTGCGACCGAAAATCTCAAATTCACCCATTAAGCTTAAACGTCATATATACCGGATTGTGATCGGAATACTTAAATCCGAGATCGTAGACATCGCTGCCGGAAACGGTAACATTGTCTGAGACTATAAAGCCGTCAACAGTAAGGACAAATTGCTTGTCGTTATACGGACCGTCCGCATTTCTGCATGACGGAACGGGTTTTTCCTCGTTAAACGGAGCTACCATACTGAGATTGGTACCGTCAAACAGCGTCGGATCTACCGGCTGTGCCCAAGTATAGTCAGCACCGTCGATTCCGAATATTTTTCCGGAGTCGACGAGCAAATCCTTATTAAAGTCGCCGCCTGCGATACAATAATTGCCCTTTTCATACTCCGCCTGCATATCATTTATCAGCATATTTAGCTGCTCGGTGGCGATTGTGCCGTCGGAAGTGTATGCGGAAAGATGAAGCGTATATAGCACAAGCTCCTTATCGTTGCTGACGGAAACTCTTGATACCGAATAGCAACGGTCAAGGTCAACAAATTTCATAAATCCGTCTTCGATAGGCAGACTGCGTCTGAGTCCGCTTTCAATGTTGAATCTTGATAATGTGAGCATACCGGCATACGATTTTCCATGCGGCTTGCTGAGCGGATAGAATAGATACGGGCTGTCAAAATTCACGGTAAATGTAGAGTCATAACCCTCAAGCATATTTCTGAGAGCAGCCTCTTCGTCATAGTGATAGCTGCGAGTCGCATTTTTATCGACCTCTTCAATAAGGATGAAATCGGGAGCTTCTGATTTAAGAAAATCCCCGACGCCGCTTATCACATTTTTGACCGACTCCTCCGATTCGGCACGGCTTTGTGTACCGCCGTCCATAAAGAAACCGAATTCGGGAGTATATGCCGCGAAGCCGATATTGTAGGATATGACCTTATATTCCGTATCTACAAGAGCAGCATCACTCGTTGCATCGTTAATTTGTAAGGCTTGATTATCTTCAATTCTGTGATAATCAATCATAACATAGGCGACATATCCCCCCACTATCAGAACCGCCGCAAGTAAAATAATTAAAATAACCTTAATAACCTTTTTTGCCTTAGCTGGCACCACAAGCACCTCTTTCTTGTTATTTTGTAAAAAAATTAAAAGTAGACTGCTTTAAATTATATCACTATTTCACATTATATTCAAGACAAATAACAAAACAGACAAGCAAAGCAGGCTTTTTTATACACAATATCCGTTTGTGTGCAGAAAACGTCAACAATCGTGAAAAGGGCTCTCTCCCGTTAGGGACCTGCACGAACAAAGTGAGCAGACAGAGGGATTAAATTAGGCTCCCTTGTAAAGGGAGCTGTCATCGAAGATGACTGAGGGATTAAAAAGCGAAGCACTTTTTTTGAAATCTATTTTTTTGAGAAAATCCCTCCGAGTTGTCTTGCGGCAACCCACCTCCCTTTACAAGGGAGGCTGTTTTCCGCAAAAAGACGGACGAAGAGTTCGAGTCTCCCCAAACAAATTCATATATACAAAAAAAGCACAAAGGAAAAATCCTTGTGCTTTTTCTGGCGCAGAAGGAGAGACTCGACGGGTTTTCAACCCGTCGTGTTCGCTTTGCGAACAGTTTATTTTATGTCCCTTTTTGCTCCGCAAAAAGATGGACGAAGAGTTCGAGTCTCTCCAAACAAATTCATATATACAAAAAGAAAAAGCACAAAGAAAAAATCCTTGTGCTTTTTCTGGCGCAGAAGGAGAGACTCGAACTCTCGCGCCGGTTACCCGACCTACGCCCTTAGCAGGGGCGCCTCGTCACCAACTTGAGTACTTCTGCATTGGTAGCGTCTATGACACTATTCGATTGTTAAAAGAGAGAGCGGAAAATCCGCTTTCTCTTTTAAGTGGCGGAGAGAGTGGGATTCGAACCCACGGTACGTTGCCGTACGACGGTTTTCAAGACCGTTCCGTTATAACCACTTCGGTATCTCTCCGTATTAGGCGAAAACTATAATATCATAGTTTTCGCTTTGTGTCAATGTTTTTTTGCTTTATAACGAGCTTTCGGAAGAAGATTTGCACCGTAAAATCACAAATTCAGAAGTATCTCCGAAATAAGCTTTTGCATTTCGCGAGCCTTGAGTTTACCCGTGGTCAGCACCTCTTCCTCGCTTAACGGCTGTTTTAAAACTCCTGCCGCCATATTTGTGATAAGAGAAAAAGCGAGCACTTTAAATCCGCAATGATTGGCGGCTATTACCTCCGGAACGGTGGACATACCGACTGCGTCCGCTCCGAGTATACGAAATGCACGAATTTCCGCCGGTGTTTCATACGACGGCCCGAGGCAGCCGAGATATACGCCCTTTTTAAGGTCGGTACCCGTTTTTGCGGCGCATGCTTCGGCAATTTCACGAAGTAACGGATTATATGCAAACGACATATCCGGGAAACGTGTGCCTACGCTGTCGTCATTTTTTCCCACGAGCGGATTTCTGCCCATAAAATTGATATGGTCGGTTATAAGCATAATATCCCCGGGTTTAAAGTCGAAATTAACTCCGCCGGCGGCATTGGTAAGTATCAGATTTTCCGCTCCGAGGGCACGCATAACTCTTATAGGCAATACGACTTTATCAAGCTCCCAACCCTCATAGCAGTGAAGCCTGCCCTGCATACAAATAACGGTTTTTCCCGAGAGCCTGCCTACGATAAATCTGCCCTTGTGACCGGGAGCGGTAGATACGGCAAAGCCTTCAAGCTCGCCGTAATCTATATACACGGGGTTTTCGATTTTTTCGCCCATATCGCCGAGACCCGAGCCCAAAACTATGGCTGTTTTCGGTATTTCGGTTATTTTCGACCTTATATATTCGGCGTTTCGCTCTATGATGTCAGCCATTTTTCTTTACCTCGCTTATAATTCTGCTCGCTGCGGCATTTACGGTGCTTTTAACCTTTTCAATATCAATCGTTGTGAATTCTCCGTCCTTATAAAGCACTCTTCCGTCCGCCATAGTCAGCACAACATCGGCACCGTCTGCGGCATATACAAGGTTATTTATCATATCGGTTTGCGGATACATATGCTCGCTTTCGATGTTTAAAACGCAAAGGTCAGCTTTGTACCCCGCTTTTATTGCACCGCTGTCCTCTCTGCCCTGTGCCTTGTAACCGTTTACGGTAGCCATTTTCAAGATATCGCGTTCGGAAACCACCGAGGCGTCGTTATGAAGGCCTTTCGGCAAAAGCGCGCAAAGGAACATTTCCTTTATCATATTAAGATTGTTGTTTGAGGCGACGCTGTCTGTACCTATTGCCACATTGACGCCGCTTTTTAAGAGCTTGTAGACATCGCATATACCGCTGCCGAGCTTCAGGTTACTCGCCGGGCACGTGGCTGCCGTCACGCCCTTTTCGTGTAAAAGCTCAATATCTCCGTCCTCAACCCAAACACAATGAGCCGCAGTTGTCGGCACATCAAAAACTCCGCATTCGCAAAAGAGCTGCGTCGGAGTTAACGAGTACTTCGCCTTACATTCTTCGTGTTCTTTCTTCGTTTCAGACAGGTGTATGTGCGCCCTAAGCCCCCTCTCGCGGACCTTTTCGGCGAACTGCTCAATTATTGTTCTTCTGTTTGTATATTCGGCATGCAGGCTCATATCTATTTTAAGTCTGCCGTCTGCGGCATTGTGAAACCGCTTTACTATATCTTCACTTTCGCGGAAGCTTTGCAGATTTTCAATATCGGTATCCTCAAAGCTCGTTATTGCGCGGCTGAAATTGCATTTAATACCGCTGTCCGTTACGGCTTTCGCGACATTTTCGGAAAAGAAATACATATCGGAAAAAGATACGGTTCCGTATCGGAGCATTTCGGCTATTGCAAGCATTGACGAATAATATGCGTCCTCGCCCTTTATTCTGTCCTCAAACGGAAAAACCTTTTCGTTCAGCCAACGCTGAAGCGGCAGGTTTTCGGCATAGCCGCGCAAAAGTGTCATCGGCGAATGCGAATGAGCGTTTACAAAGCCGGGCATCAGCACCTTGCCGGTACCGTCGTATTCTTCGCCTTCATAATTTTCGGGGCGGACGCTGCTCACATAAACAATTCTGTCGTCCTTTGTCTCCACGAACATTGATTTTACATAATCAAAGTTTTCATCAACAATACCGATATTTTTAAATAACATAAAAGCTCCTCTTTGCATATTACGAAAAAAGGGCGTTTTGCGCCCTTAATTCTCGACTATTTCTATTGTCTGTATTTTTACGTCCTCTAACGGCTTGTTTTGGAAGAAATCCACCTTGACATTTGCTATATCGTCAACGACATCCATTCCCTCAAACACCTGGCCGAATACCGTGTGATGATAATCGAGCCACGGAGTACCGCCGTTGTTCTCGTATTCGCGCACAGCCTCGAGAGGGAAAAGCTTTTCCGAAGCGGTTTCAAGCTGATCAACAAGATCGTCGGAAACGGAATCCGCCTGAACTATAAAGAACTGACTGCCGTTTGTATTGGGGCCTGCATTAGCCATGGAAAGCGCGCCTCTGAAATTGTGCAACTCGCTTGAAAATTCATCGGAAAACGGCTTGCCCCAAATGCTCTCGCCGCCCGTTCCGGTACCCTTGGGGTCACCGCCCTGAATCATAAAATCCTTTATTACTCTGTGGAATATAAGTCCGTCATAGTACCCGTTTTCAGCGTGCGTAACAAAGTTTTCAACCGCTTTGGGTGCTTCCTCCGGGAAAAGTCTCACCTTAATATCGCCCTTGTCGGTCTTGATAACTGCTATTTTTTCGCCGACAGCCGGCATTTCTTTTTGCTTTAACATTTGTTCCAACTCCCATAATACACTTATAAATTGCACCCGGTTTTCTCAGCGACAAATCGGATACATCATCAAGTTAATAATATCACACAAACACGAAATCGGCAATGAACAATTCCCCGAAAAGTGATAAACACCAAAGCGGTATTGTGTGCAAAACAGAATAATTGTTGACAAATACGGTTTGCGATAATATAATGATTTAAAGCAAAGAAGCGAGTTGTACAGCTCGCTTCTTTTTTATTTAGGAGTGAAAAATATGAAAGTTTATCACGGAAACATACTTACGGTAGATAAAAACGATACCGTCGCCGAATATCTTGTCGAAAATTGCGGCAGGATAGTTTATGTCGGTGACAGTCTGCCGGAGGCTTTTAAAGACGCAAAGACGATAGAGCTTCGTGAAAAGGCGTTGGTACCGTCATTTGCCGATACTCATATACATTTTGCGAGCTTTGCCACTTTTTATGCCGGTCTTAACGTTATGGAGGCAAAAAGCAACTCGGAAATACTTGAAATGCTGCAATCTCACGTCCGAAAAAGTAAGGAAAAAATAATTATAGGCTTCGGAGCCTCTCCGTATTCGGTGTCCGACGGTCATCTTGTCAGGCGCACCGAGCTTGACCGCGTCTGCCCCGACAAGCCTGTGTTTATAGTTAAATACGACGGTCACGCCTGCGTTATAAACACCGCTCTTTTAAATAAAATCCGTGATAAAATAAAAGGCCTTCGCGGATTTCACGAGGATACAGGCGAAATGAATCAAGAAGCGTTTTTTGCCGTTTCGGATTATGTTACAAATTCTGTTTCACCGTTGCACCTTATAAAGAATATGCAAAAGGCAGCCGACTATATGGCCTCTGTCGGCATAGGAATGATACACAGCGTCAGCGGCGTCGGATTTTCTCACGATTTGGACGTCGATATGGAACGCTATTTCGGTGCGGGATTGAAAAACGGTATGCAATATCGTGTATTTTTCCAAACCATGGATACAGAAAAGGTAATCAAACGCGGTCTTACAAGAATCGGCGGATGCTTTGAAACAGCTCTCGACGGTTGCTTCGGCTCAAAAGACGCATCTCTTCTCACGCCGTATGAAAACAGTAACGACTGCGGCGTTTTATATTATTCCGATGAAAAGGTGACGGAATTTTGTAAAAAAGCAAACCGCGCGGGCTTACAGATAGAGATGCACGCAATAGGTGACAGGGCTTTTAATCAGGCGACAAGAGCCTTGAAAGCAGCCCTTGACGATTATCCGAGAGAAGATCACCGTCACACAATAATTCACGCGTGTTTGCCCACCGAAGAGGGCATTGAAATATGCAAAAAATACAACATCTCATTATCGGTGCAAACCGCATTCATCGACTGGCGACAAGAGCCGGATGAATATCTCAAAGAGATACTCGGCGCGCGCTCAAAAAGACTGAATCCGATTAAGACTTTCTCCGAAAACGGTATAAGGCTTTCGGCGGGCTCGGACGCGCCCTGCACAACGCCCGACCCAATTAACTGGATGTACAAAGCCTGCAATCACTCCTGCACCGAAGAAGCGTTGTCCGTAAAAGACGCCCTGCGAATGTGCACCTACAACGGGTACCTCGCCACATTTGACGAAAAGGACCGCGGTTCTTTGGAAACGGGAAAAATCGCCGATATGGCAATTCTCTCCGAAAATCCCTATACTATCCCCAAGGAAAGACTCGGAGAAATCAAAGTTACGGAGCTTCTTCTCGGCGGAAAGACTTACGAGAGTGCAGTCTCGCCGATATTTACGCATATTATGCGCGGTATAAAAAACAAGGGCAATTGCTGAAAGCAAAAAACGGGAGGTGAAAAATTTTCACCTCCCGTTTTGTATATACTGCGTATCAAGCCGTATATGCGACCTAAATCACAAATATTTTGTTACATCTTCGGTTTTTCGTTTCGGGACAACATAATCGCCGTTACCGTCGATGAAATACTTCACGTCTTCGTCATTTATGTCTTTTATTTTGCTTTTATGTGTAGGATAACCGAAAGCGACCACAGTATGGAGCGTTTGATTTTCCGTGAGTCCGAAAAGCTCAGACAGCTTTACCTTGTTACAGGCGCCTATAACACAACTTCCGACGCCCTTATCCCACGCCGCAAGCGTCATATTGGAAATGGCAAGTCCCGCGTCCGTATCGCAGTTTTTATTTATATCGAGGTTTTCAACCACTCCTATAAACAGCGTCGGCTCTTCTCCTTCTTTTGGCTGTCCCACCTCAGGCGGCAAATAGCCCGCCCAACTTGTATACGAAAAGGTCTTTTTAACCATTTCGGGAGATTTTACCACGACGAAACTCAGAGGCTGTTTATTCGCCGCACTTGAAGCGTAGCGCGCAGCAGTCAAAATATCCTCTACCACGCTGTCGGGCACGGGGTCCTGCTTGAATCTGCGGTATGTACGCCTGGTCTTTAATAATTCCATAATATCCATAGGCTATACTTCTTTCTATACTGAAATTGAATTTATTGCGTCTGCCGCATTATTCGTCGGTGCGATTTTGCAGACAGCTTATATCGACATAATAATAGGACGGGTCCTCCGAATCTATCTGCACAGGAAATGATGTAATATTTCTGCGGGCAATTAAATCCGTAGGGTCAAACCAGAGATTAGGGCTTACAAAAACGTAAGCCTTTCCGTCTACGGGATCGGTCCATTCACAGAGCACAACGTACGGATTGTGACCGTTGACAGAATAATTTTCATTTACGCTTACTTCGGTGTACGTCGCGTAAACCGTCCTTAAATTTTTAAGATAACGCTTATAAGCACGGTGTTCTTTTATAAGGCTTAATCCGCCTACCGCAATAAATATAAAGCCGAAAGCACATATAAATATT
>ENA-OQHI01001106-OQHI01001106.1-human-gut-metagenome-genome-assembly--contig:-NODE-1106-length-13880-cov-4.510106_pt1 | contig 13880 bp, 4 predicted proteins | sample MGYA00242561_ERZ504713 | MGnify/ENA primary metagenome ERZ504713 (study PRJEB26092, sample SAMD00036217) | human gut metagenome | host: Homo sapiens | study: EMG produced TPA metagenomics assembly of... | reverse complement strand
GATGCGGACGACAACACCACCCTGACCAACGAGGTGACGGAGGGAAAGTCAAACGCCAAGGATTCCATCACCGTGAAAAAGGACGAGGCAGTCATCACCGCCACCAAGAACGGTCTGGTCAGCTATGAGGGCGGCAATCTGGGACAGAAGTACTACACCGGCATTGCCGGACAGACCGTGACTTACACCATCTCCGTCAACAACTCCGGCATCCGGGATGCCGCAGGTGTTCCGGTCACCGATGACATCAGCGGACTTCCGCTGACCAATGTCACCTATGCCGTAGACGGACAGACCGTGGCAGCAATGCCGTCGGCAGTGGACGTTCCGGCAGGCAAGACCGTGACCATCACCATCACCGGCACACTCCCCGACACCGCCTCCGGCAGCTTTGCCAACACAGCAACGGTGGACGGCAAAAAGACAAACACCGTGACGATCCAGCCGGAAACTCCGTCTGCACATGTCACCGTGAAGAAGTCGGCAGATAAGAGCGCTTATCAGGCAGGGGACACCCTGACCTATACCGTTGAGGTCGTCAATGACGGCCAGCTTGCCGTTTCCGGCGCAACATTCCTGGACAACGTGCCGGATGCGCTGGAAAACGTCACTGCCTCCGCTGTCAGCAGCACAGGCAAGACCGTAGGCGTTTCGGTAGCAGGCAATAAGGTGACCAATGACGGCACATGGGATCTGGCACAGGGCGAGATCATCACCGTGACCATCACTGGTACTGTCAAGACCGGCACAACGGATACCATTGCTAATACCGCCTCCTGCGGTTACAACGGCAAGACCGCTGAGTCCCCCAAGGTGGAAACCAATCGGGACACCACCGGCGACTATCAGGCAGAGAAGTGGATCATTGACGCAAAGACCGGCGAAACGCTGGTGGATACAGCGGACAATGTGAAGCCCGGTTTCCAGGGCTTCTCCGCCGGAAAGAAAGCGACATTCCGTGCACGCTTCACCAACCTGACCGGTGCGACTGTCAAGGGCGTTAAGCTTGCGGACGGCTGGTACCGCCAGACCTCCGCAGATGGCGAGACTTCGGGTAAGATCGTTGACTGCACTGGTACGTATACCGGTTCGAATGACCTGAGCCAGTACTACTGGAGAAATGACGCCAGCCCGAATGCAACTTGGGGCTATCTGATTCCGGCAGACAAGCTGACGCTGGAGCCGGGACAGTACATTGAGTTCGAGTACACGACGGAAATGAACAGTATGAGCATGGCTGGCGCTGGCTCGAATTACTACCGCAACTATGTGGCGTTCTATCCTTTGAGCGCATGGAACAAGGAGAGCGGTATGTGGGGCGCAACCACTGGTTCGTATGCGTCCACATCCGTCAAGGTTCCCTATGATTTCAGCTTCAATACCGCAAAGAGCGTTTCTCCGGCATCCCTGGAGATCTCCGATCTGACGCAGGAACAGCTGGAATCCCAGAAGTTCACCAACACCATTACCCTCAGTCCGGATTCTCAGGATGCCACCAACTACTATGGCAATGTGTTCACCCTGACGGACGTTCTGCCGGACGGCATGACGCTGGCGGACACCGACCTGTCCAAGGCAATTTCCATCACTGGCGGAAGACTGGACGCAGAGGCTTCGAAGCTGGATGGCAATGAACTGACCATCGCCTTCACCTCTGACTCCTCCCTGAACGGCGGAAGCAGCTCCGTCAAGATCACGTACCAGACCGTACTCACTGCGGCAAAGGCAGAAGAACTGTCCCAGACCGCAGACAAGAGCACCGCACTCACCAATACGGTAACCCGTGTGGTGGCAACGGACAACGGCAGCGTGGTCAAGGATAAGGCACCCAACGCCGAAGCGACTGTGACTCTGAAGAAGATCACACCGGCGCCGGGCTTTGCAAAACTGGCAGCAGCCTCCTATGCCGGCACAGATTACACCAGTGCCGACGTGCAGAAGGTGGAGAACGGCTATATCACCGCCGGCGACACCCTGATCTGGCAGGCTGTCCTTTATAATGGTAAGGGCGAGACCACAGACGGCAAGGCAACGCTGAACGGCGATGAGCTGGGCAAGCTGAGTCTTTCCGGCGTGACGCTGACGGATAACCTGCCCGGCAGCTACCAGTACGACAGCAGCAGCTTCCCCGCAAAGTACTTTGTCGTCAAGCTGGATGCAGACGGCAAGTTTGCAACTGACGCATCCACCGGACTGGTGACCGGCTCCGGTACGGCGATCAATCCCGCCGCATCCGGCAGCTCCGTGGTATGGGATCTGTCCGGTGCGACCGGCACAGGCATCAGCGGCGGCAAGCTAGAACCCAACTACGCCATTGTGGTGCAGTTTGCAACCGTTGTCAAGGCTGGTCAGGAAAAGGAGGGCGTTATCACCAACACGGGCTACGCCTCCACAAACAAGACCTATCCCGCAGACAGCGTGGTTGCCGGTGAGGAAAAGGGCACCCAGATCTGGAACTATGCCAACTATAACATCGTTGGTCTGACCACCGAATCGTGGAAGACCATCACCTATACCAATCAGGGGCACGACGGCACACCCCATACTGACCCCAAGACCGATACCGGCGAGAGCCGCAACCCCACACACAACTATGTACAGGGCATGCAGGGCGAGCAGGTGCAGTACACCCTGCACGTCAAGAACAACTCTCCGGTAGACGTGGAGAACATGACCATCATCGACCGTCTGCCCTATGTGGGCGACCTGGGTCTGGTTTCCGGCTATGACAGAAACTCTGCCTTTGGCGTGACCATGGGCGATGTCCAGTCGGTCACCGTCAACGGAAGTGCCGTTTCCTACGATGTCACTTACTCCACCAACAAGACTGCAACGCTGAACGAGTACTCCAAGGACTGGCTGGGACAGAACGACGCCATGAGCTGGACACAGAACAAAGACGGCGCAGTGAACTTCCGCCTCCGTCTGACCGGCGCAGTGGTAGAACCTAACGATGAGGTCATTGTGACCTTTACCGCAACCGTTCCCAGCTACGTGGCAAAGACCGGCGAGGAGAACATCGCATGGAACAGCTTTGCCTACGCTTATCAGAACCGGAAGGTTCTGGGCGACACTGTCATGGTGGCAGAGCCGGCAAAGGTCGGCGTTTGGGTACAGACACCGGACACCACCATTGATGTGACCGTCAACAAGGAACTGACCGCCGCAGAGACACAGGATGCCACCTTCTATTTCGCACTGTTCGCCGATGCCAATTACGGCAAGCGCCTGAGCGATGTGGTTTCCGTGACCATTCCGGCAGGACAGACCAAGGCATCTGTCACCATGAAGGACATCGATCTGGCTTCCATCCAAAAGGCAGCCGGTCTGAATCAGAGCGATAACATCTACCTGCTGGAAACCGATGCCAAGGGCAGCAAGATTCAGAATTACACCGCAGATTATACAGATAACACCATCCCGCTGAGTGCCGCTGAGGCGCAGACCGTGACGGTAAAGAATACCAAGAACGTGGGCGAGATCACCCTGACTAAGACACTGGCAGCAGAGGGCGATTCCGTGACCGGCGACACCTTCTACTTCGCACTCTTCACCAAGAGCGGAGAGGACTACGTCCGCTATGAGGCAGTGCCGGTACAGGCGCTGACCTTCACCGAGGCAGGCAGCCAGACGCTGACCTTCACCGACGTGCCCAAGGGCGTGGACTTCTACGTGCTGGAAACCAATGCAAACGGCGTTCTGGCAGATACCGATTTCACCGCCTACACGTCGGACAACGGCATTCACTACACCTCTGCCGTATCCGCAGCCGTACAGGCAGGCGGTAAGGCAGCCATCACCAATACCGAAACCATCAACTACAGCATCACCGTTTCCAAGGTGCTCAGTGCAGACGATATCACCGGCAGCCCCAGCTTCACTGTGGGACTGTTCACCAAGGATGCAAACGGTTATACACAGGTTGGCGCATCCAAGACCGTGACTGCCGGCGGAGAGGTCACCTTTGACCAGCTGGCAGCAGGAACCTACTACGTCTTTGAGATGAACGGCACCCAGCGCATTGACGCAGGTGGTTCGTTCACTATGAGCATTGTTCCCGATGTCAAGGATCCCACCACGACCGTGGACAAGACGTTCTATGTTGCCTATGACGGCTGCGGCGGACAGGAGATCACCCTGACCAAGGATGCAGCTTCTGCAAACGGCGTCATCACCAACTCCACCGAGAACCCGACCAAGATCACCGTGACCAAGACCGCCACCATTGACGGCGTGCCCACCACCGATCATGAGATCACCGTGGGACTCTACACGGCAGTCTACGACGGGGACGGCGTGCAGACTGGCTTTGCCAAGGCAACCGATAAGGACGGCAAGACCATCGACGCACAGAAGATCAATCTGGCAGCTGGAAACAGCACGACCTTCGAGAATCTGACCGCAGAGGACAGCACAGGCAAGCCCATCGTCTACTACGTCTTTGAGCTGAATGACGAGGGCGCAAAAGTTCGCAACAACACGACCACCGTCATCGATGGCAAGACCTATCTGGCAACGTATTCCGGCGGAGACGAAAAGGTGATTCTGGAAACCGGCGTGCCGGGACAGAAATCCATCACCGATGCCAACGTTTCTACCGTTGCACTCACCATTGCAAAGGTAGACGTTGCCGGCAATGCAATGGCAGGCTGCCGGATGACCCTGACCGGCGACAACGGCTATTCCAAGACATGGACTTCCGGCACAGCTGCCGAGGTTCTGGAGGACGGATTGGCTGCCGGCAAGTACACCCTGACCGAGAACATGGATGGATTTGCACCTGTTTCCATCACTTTCGAAGTTAGCGATGAGGGCTATTTCGTGACCACCGATGCCAAGGGCAACGCCATCTCCGGCGACAACTTCGCCCTGACAGAGGACGGCCTCACCGTCATCAACCGTGCACAGCTCACCGTCAACAAGGTGGACATCGCCAACAGCGAGGAGCTGCCGGGCGCAAAGATCACCATCACCAAGAACGACGGCAAGTGGATCTCCGATCTGGTAACTGTTGACGGCAATCTGCTGGACAAGACCGACAGCACCCTGCAGTTCGAGTCCGGCGATGTCAAGACCGCCATTACCGGTCTGCCGGACGGCGAGTATACCATGGAGGAAGTGGCTGCACCGGAGGGCTACGAGGTTGTCACCAAGCTGAACTTCACCATTAAGAACGGCAAGGTTGGCGCAGTCACCACACCGGAGGGCTACGAGATCAGCGGCAACGACATCACCATGAAGGACAGCGCCAAGGATACCATCTACTTCAGCAAGAAGGCAGTGGGCGGCACGGAGGAGATCTCCGGCGCAGAAATGACGCTGACCTATGCAGGCAGCAATGGCGACCTGTCCGGCGTGACCGCAAAGACAGGAACCATTTCTCACGGCGATGCAAAGACCATCACATGGACATCCGGCGACAAGGCAGTGGAACTGTATGATCTGCCGGACGGTGAGTATATCCTCCACGAGAAGACCGCACCGGATGGATTCACCTGCATCACTGACTTCCGATTCACCATCACAGACGGCAAGGTCACCACAACTGGCACCGCCAGCGTGGAAACAGAGGATGCCGGCTTGACCGTGCGTGACGACGCTTCCAGCGTGTCCATCGTCAAGGTGGGCAAGGACGGCGAGAGCACCAAGGAACTGCCGGGGGCAAGCATGAAGCTGACCTATACCGGCACCGGCGATGCAGACCTGTCCAAGGTCACCGCCGAGAACGGCGAGATCACAGGCAACGCGGAAGGCTCCAAGGAAATCACATGGACATCCGGCGACAAGGCAATCAAGCTGAACCAGATTCCGGACGGCAAGTATACGCTGGAGGAAACGATTGCGCCGGACGGCTATGACCTGACCACCGAGATCACCTTTGACGTGGTAAACGGCAAGGTTGAAAACGTACAGGTTGGCGACAATCAGAATAATAAGTACAACGAGAACGATAACCTCATCACAGTATTCGATGACCTGAAACCAATCACAACCACAACAACAGAAACGACGACTACCACCACAACAACTGAAACCACCGAAGAAACCACCACTACCGCAACCACGCCGACCTCCGCAGGTCCGACTGTGACAACCACAGAGGAGACCACGACTGAGGCAACGACCACGGAAACGACTACGGAAGAAACCACCACTACCGCAACCACGCTGACCTCCGCAGGCCCGACTGTGACAACCACAGAAGAGACCACGACTGAGGCAACGACCACCGAAACAACTACCGCAGCAACGACTACCACAACCGCAGAAATCACAACCACGGAAACCACCACAGCTGCAACGACAGTTACCACAGTTTCCACCACGGTAACCACCACCGCACAGACCACGCCTACCTCGGCTGGCCCGATGATGACCACGACTACCGTGACCACCACAACCAGCAGCACAACGACTACCGCACAGACTACCCCGACTTCTGCCGGCCCGACGACACCGACGACCAGCGGAACGACTACTGAAGCAACAACTGCCACAACAACGACAACGACAACCACCACGACTTTGGCAACTGTCATTACCACCGGGGAAACCACAACCGAAGAGAGAACCACCACAGAAGTTGTGACAACCACGGAGGAGACAACCACCGAAGAGAGCACCACGGAGGAAACTACCACCGAGGAGACGACCACGGAGGAAGTCACCACGGAAGAGACAACAACCACCGAGGAAACTACGACCACTCCGATTGTGGAAGAGGGCGTTGTGATCCGCAAGTGCGACACCGCAGGGGTTGAGATCGCCGGCGCATCGCTGGAGGTTTCCGATCTGGACGGCAACGTCATCGATTCCTGGGTATCCGAAGAGGGCGCATCCCACGTCATCCGGAATGTGGAGGTCGGCGTACCGTACTGCCTGACCGAGACGCTGGCACCGGTGGATTATCTCATCGCTGCACCGATCTACTTCCAGTTGGAAGAGAACGGCACCGTTTCGATTCTCACCTATAAGCTGGACGGCGAGGGCAATCTGGTTCGGGACGAGGACGGTGCACCGGTTCTGATCGCAACAACAGCGGGCGTTGATCGTGTGGTAACCATGGTCGATGAGTACATCGGCGTTGTGACCACGCCGGAAGTGACCACCGCACCGGTTGAGACGACCACTGAGGTTGCGACCGAGACGACACCGCACAATACCGATTCAAATCACGGCGAACAGACACCGGCGGTTTCCACTACCACAAGTGCAGGAGAAACTACGACCACAGCAGCTGCTGGCGGTACAACCACCACCGGCAACCGCAGCAATTCCAGCAACACCTCTTATTCCAATCGCAGCAGCGGAAGCGGCAGCTATCGTGCACAGAACATCAGCAGCACGCCGAAAACCAAGGATGCGTTTGCAGTTGTTCTGGTTCCCACCGCACTGGCAGCGTTTGCAGTTGCAGCCGCAACCAGACGGAAGAACGGACGCAAGAAGAAGTAAGACCTGAGCGCTGTGCCTGAGCGGGACAGCTGAGGGAAAATAAAGAAGCTCCGCCACGAGCCGAAGAGATTCGGGAAGTGGCGGAGCTTTTTTGCTGCGCAGAAAAAGATTGCGGTTGTGCGGAAAACAAAGCGTGTACGTGCAGAAAACAGAATGCATCTCATCAAGTTGCCCAATAAGGCTGCTCCAGCTGAGCGCAGCTGGCGAGGTGTTTCGTGCACTTTGGCTTTGTAGGGACACGGCGTGCCGTGTCCGTCGGTTTTAAACTACAAAGCGTTTAAGAAGATTAGCCTCCCCTGAAAGGGGTGACTCCCCACGGGGTGGGGAGATGCCCGAAGGGCAGAGGGGACCGCTCAGTACGAGGGGGAACGCCGTTAGGCGGTGGAGAGGTGCTCTAGTGAAATCTTTTATGTAATGTGTAAAGACCCCTCAGTCAGTGCTGCGCACTGCCAGCTCCCCTTATCTTTTTGTCATGGAAAATTCCGTTGAAAACATTCCACCGGAATGTTTTCAAGATTCCGTTCATTCAGGCGGGACACAGGGCGGAGCGGTCTTGTTCGCTCCGCCCTCGAAAAGCTGTCGCTTTTCTCACCCACCTTCGACCTGCGCCCAGAAGTATGGGCGCAGGGAATTTCGCTGTCTGCGGACAGCGACTTAGAGGGCACGTGCCCTCTAAGAACACCTCGCCAACTGCGCTCAGTTGGATCAGCCTGACGAATCAAACGATCTCGTTTCTCTCTGTCCCTGCATGATGCCTTTTGTTCCGGCGTGCCATGTTCCATTACAGCAAAAAAGCGGAAGCCCCCGACAATCCGAGTCGCTTCCGCTTTTCGTTTTCGATTACATCGCCGTTCGATTTTCCAGCGCCTTAAACAGCGTTACGTCATCGGCGTATTCCAGCATACCGCCAACCGGCAGCCCGAACGCCAGACGTGTTACCTTGACACCCAGCGGTTCCAGCAGCTGCGCCAGATACATGGCAGTGGCATCGCCCTCTGCGGTGGGGTTGGTCGCCATGATGACCTCCTGCACACCGCCCTTTTGCAGCCGTGCCAGAAGTTCCCGAATGCGCAGCTTGTCCGGCATGATGCCGTCAATGGGGGAGATCAGTCCGTGCAGAACGTGATAAACGCCCGTGTACTCTCCGGTGCGCTCCAGGGCAGAAACATCCTTCGGTCCCTCTACCACGCAGATGATACTGTGATCTCTGGTGTCGTCGGCACAGATGGAGCATAGCTCTAAATCCGTGAGATTCTGGCAGCAGGGGCAGGGATGAATCTTTTTCTTTGCCGACACCAGCGCATCAGCAAATGCCTGTACATCCTCTTCCGGCTGGGAGATGATGTAGTATGCCAGACGCTGTGCGGTTTTCATGCCGATGCTGGGAAGCTTGGCGAATTCCTCCGCCAGCAGCTCCAGCGGCAGTGCATTATAAGATGGCATCGAACCTTAGAACAGACCCGGAAGAGAAACGCCGCCGGTGATCTTGCTCATTTCGCTCTCTGTGGTTTCCTCAACCTCGTTGACTGCCTCGTTCACTGCGCTGACAATGAGATCCTGCAGCATTTCGATGTCGCTGTCCTCTCCGTTTACCAGCTCCGGTTTGATCTCCAGAGACAGCAGCGTCTTCTTGCCGGATACCACAGCGGTTACAACACCGCCGCCTGCGGTTGCTGTAAATTCACGGCCCTCGATGTCCTCCTGCAGTGCGGAGATCTCGTCCTGCATCTTCTGTGCCTGACGGATCATCGCATTCATGTTCTGCGCACCGCCCTGGTTCTGTTTCGGTAATCTTGCTCTCATGAGAAAATTCGCTCCTTTGATATTCTTGGTTCTATCCTGGTTTTTGTCCACTCTATTCAACAGCAGTATCTAACTTGCTGTCAATGGCTTTTTGAATGATAGCCTGCGCCCTGGAGCCCTGCTGTTCCGCCTCCGTACAGCGTGCACGGATGTTGTACTCCACGCCCAGAAACTGCTGGACGGTCTTTCGCAGGGAGAGTGCGTGCTCTTTGTTTTTGAGCAGCGTGAGAAAAAAGCGGTTCTTTGCCACAATCAGCATGGTGTTTCCCGCCACATAGGCGCAGGACTCCGCCAGACTGCCGGAAACCGCCGGATTGACGTTCTGGTATTCCGCCAGAATGTCCGCCCAGTTTCCCACGGGGCGGAAGTCTGCCGCCGACAGCGGCTTTGCTTTTTCCGCCGGTGCTTCCCCGGCTGCGGGCGCTGTCACCGTTTCCGGTGCCGCCGGCGCAGGCTGCTGCACAGCGGGCTGGGGTGCTGCCGCAGCGGCGGGAACCGCTGCCGTCACCGGATGCGGGGATGCCAGCTGGATTAGCGTCATCTCCAGTTCCACCCGCTTGGCAGGATTTCGCTGCATGCGCTCCCGGCAGTCCTGAAGACAGGAAATCTGTCCCAAAATGGTATCCAGCGTTGCGTTTTGCGCCAGCTGCTGGAGCTTGGGCAGTTCGTCCGGCAGACAGGTCAGCAGTTCCGGCTGTCCCGAACCGGCACGAAGCAGCATCATGTTGCGAAGCTGTTCCAGCAGCTCCTCGCACAGCCGCACCATGTCCTTGGACTGGTCGTAGAGTGCACCGGTGAGGGCGAGTGCCTTTGCGGTATCCTGTGCCTGGATGGCCTCCAGAATGGCGAAGATGCTGTCCCGTCCGGCAACGCCTGCGGTGGCAGTGACAAACGCCGGCGTGATCTGGTCGCCGCAGGAGGCGCACTGATCCAGCAGGGAGAGGGCATCACGCATACCGCCGTCCGAAAGATGGGCGATCAGCTGCGCTGCCTCCGGCTCCAATGCGATCTGTTCCGCCTCGGCGATGTGCTGAAGCCTTGCGGCAATATCGGCGGTGCGGATGCGGTGAAAATCATACCGCTGGCAGCGGGAAATAATGGTTGCCGGCACCTTGTGCACCTCGGTGGTCGCCAGAATGAACTTGACGTATTCCGGCGGTTCCTCCATGACCTTCAGCAATGCGCCCCACGCACTGGGGGACAGCATGTGCACCTCGTCGATGATGTATACCTTATAACGGCAGCGCTCCGGCAGATAGACGGTGCCCTCCCGCAGGTCACGGATATCCTCGACGCTGCTGTTGGAAGCGGCATCGATCTCGATGATGTCGCCCAGTGCGCCAAGCTCTGCATCCCGGCAGATGTCGCAGGCAAGACAGGGGTTTCCCGTCTCGGCGCTGTGGGTGCAGTTGACCGCCTTTGCCAGAATTCGTGCGCAGGTGGTCTTGCCGGTTCCACGGGAGCCGGTGAAGAGATAGGCATGCGCAGTCCGACCCTCACGAATCTGATTGCGCAGTGCTGTGGTAATATGCGGCTGTGAGATCACGTCGTCAAACGAGCGCGGCCGCCATTTTCGGTACAATGCCTGATACATCGATGCACCTCCCGCTATGCCGAAAAAAATTCCGGAACATAGGTGTGCAGGTTGACTGCGGCACACAAAACAATCCGCTTAATGCTGCTCGGTTCCCCGCCTGACATGGTTCACGGTGCTTTGTTGCACAGGACCCGCACACCTATATTCCGGAATCCGTTTTCCAATACCATCACGTATCAGATACTTGTATTATAACACAGCCAAAAAGAAATTGCAAGTGTTTTTTCAAAAAAATCCGCAGGCGGCAACATTTTTTCAAAAAGGAAGATTCCGGCGCAGGGTGTCCGGCGCAAAATATTGTGATATGTGGGGACGTCTGTGCCGTGTTCGCCGATTCAATATCATAAAACAGAGGTTGCTTTTAGCCTCCCCTGAAAGGGGTGACTCCCCACGGGGTGGGGAGATGCCCGAAGGGCAGAGGGGACCGCTCAGTACGAGGGGGACCGCCGACAGGCAGTGGAGGGGTTCTTGTGAAATCTTTTCATGATGCTTCAATGCATTTGTAGGGACACGGCGTGCCGTGTCCGTTGGTTTCGTATCACAAAAACAGACGCTCAGAGGGGTTCTTTCGTGTCATCTTTTCCATGCTGCTTTTTGCCGCACAATAACCCTCCCACGTCACAGCACGCTTTTTCCTGATTTTACCACCTCCTCGTGACTGCATCAAGGGGCTTACTTGTGAAAAAGCAAATGCAATTGTTGACTTGTACAACAAATTATGGTATAATATATACAATCATCCGAAGCATCGGAAAAAATCTGCACGGGGAATTCCGGCATGCAGATGCGATTTAGGAGGTCTTTATGAAGAAAAATGGAGTGATACGCACAATGGCTGCGCTGCTGGCGTGCGCATGTCTTCCTTTTGCGGCTGTCCCTGCGGCAGCTGTACAGGAAACGCCGGAACCGCTGGACATCATCCGCACCAGCCTGACGCAGAACGGCGCACGGCTTGCACCGCATGTGACATCTGCGGACGGCACGGAGCAGACGCTTTCCAAAACATCCGTATCCGGTGCCGAGGGGCTGCGGAGTGCAGCGAATCTGCCGTCCAGCTATGACCTGCGGGATGTGGACGGGACGAGCTACGTCACAAGGGCGAAGAATCAGGGCTCGACAGGGCTTTGCTGGGCATTCTCCACGCTGGGTGCCTGCGAATCCAACATCATGAAGCAGGGACTGGACATTCCGGACGAGTGGCTGGATGAAAACGGCGAACTGAACTTCTCCGAGGCATCGCTGGGCTGGTACACCTTTACTGACCACAACCAGCCGGGGGACTTCACCAGCGGCGACTACCTCATAGCTGCCAACGATAAGAAAGGGCTGGGCGGCGGCAACATCGAGATCGCATCGGCAGCCCTCGCCTCCGGCAGCGGCACACAGCGGGACTGCTATGCGCCGCTCTCCCGCTGGGAGTTCGGCTATTCGGAGTACCAGCGCTTCGTGTCCTACTACCGCTTTGAAAGCTCCGACACCATCTGGCAGCTGGAATCCGGCTCGGAATCCATCGTCAAAAACTGGCTCATGGACAGCGGTGCGGTCAGCGTGTCCTTCCACTCTGACCAGACGCTGTACCACGACAACGGGGAATCCTGCTGCTATTACCAGAATCAATACGACGGAACCTACGCTGACCACGCCGTGCTCATCGTGGGCTGGGACGACAGCTATTCCCGCATGAATTTTGCGCTGGAGAGCCGTCCCAAGAAGGACGGAGCATGGCTGGTGCGGAACAGCTGGGGCGACGATGCCTATGACGGCTACTTTTGGATCTCCTACGAGGAGCCGTCCCTGTGCGAGTTCGGCAGCGTGCACATGCGGGCGGCAGAGGATGAAACGTGCTACCAGTATGACGGCACTGTGTCCTACTGCGGTCTGCGCACGCCCTGCGCTGCCAACGTATTCACCGCACAGGAGGATGGCACACTGACCGCCGTCATGTTCCCAAACGCCGGCGACAACATGGAGCATGCGGATACTGCGTACTATACCGTCTGTGTCTATCGTCTGTCGCAGGATGCGAAAGATCCCACGGACGGACAGCTGCTGACCCGAAACACCGGCAGTCTCTCCTACAGCGGTTATAAAAATGTGCCCGTGACGCCTGTGGCGCTGAAAAAGGGCGACCGCTTTTCCGTGACATTGCAGCTCACCGACCGTGCCAACGGCAAGGGCGCACCGCTGTATCTGGCGCTGGAGGAGTCTGTGGAAGAGGAACCCCTCAGCCGGCACTACAGCATTCTGCCGGGACAGAGCTACCTGCAGGACAACGCCCATAACTGGTGGGATATCACCAAGTTCCGTGCGGACAACCCTTATTGCGGAGAGATCGGCAACATGGCAATCAAGGCGATCGTTAAGAACGACGGCAGCAGCAACCCGACACAGCTGCTCTCGGCGCTTCAGACGGTCTCGGAGAGCGATGTGCTGGAAACCGCCGGAAATGAACGCCTGAATCAGGCGTATACCGAGGCGGCGGCGCTCCCGCAGAACGCTGCGCAGCCGCTGCTGGACAACGCTGCACGAAATCTGCTGGCAGAGCTGGAACAGGAGAAGGTGCTTCAGTACCCACGCTATCTGTACGCCAACACCACCTGGAAACAGGGCGATGTGGACGAGGACGGGGACATCACGCTGGACGATGCGTTTCTGGCGCTCCAGTCCTATTCCAATGTGGCAGCCGGAAATCTGAGTCCGCTGCTGCCGGCGCAGGTGATGGCGGCGAATGTGAATGGAAACGATTCCATTGAAATGGATGACGCTTTCGCCATCCTGCAATACTACGCAATTCAGGCGACCGGAGAAGAGCCGGACTGGAGTACGCTGATTCGGTAGTGCGGGGTCGCCTTGACAGGAAAACCAAAACCGGCTGTGACAATTGCCTGTCACAGCCGGTTTTTTATGGGATACAAAATACCGTTCTCGTCCGTCTTAGAACTTGTCTTCACAAGAAATATATGTGGATTTTCGAGCATAATTTTGTTGCAGGCAAGGCAAAAATACGCAGGCGGGCTGTCGCCCGGCA
>ENA-OQHI01001103-OQHI01001103.1-human-gut-metagenome-genome-assembly--contig:-NODE-1103-length-13898-cov-6.287244_pt1 | contig 13898 bp, 10 predicted proteins | sample MGYA00242561_ERZ504713 | MGnify/ENA primary metagenome ERZ504713 (study PRJEB26092, sample SAMD00036217) | human gut metagenome | host: Homo sapiens | study: EMG produced TPA metagenomics assembly of... | reverse complement strand
CAGCCCCTCGCCCCACATGACGCAGGAACGCACGGCGGTGATGTACCAGTAGATGGGGTTCAGGTTGATGACGTACTGCATCCAGCTTTCCATCTGGCGCGGGTCGTAGAAGATGGCGCTGCCGTAGACAAGCAGTGTGCAAAAGACCTCCCAGATATGCATGATGTCACGCACAAAAACGTAGAGCGTGGACAAAATCAGCCCGATGCCCAGACTGAAAATAAACAGCATCACAAGGGGATAAATGGCTAGCAGCACAGTCCCGATCGAGATGTGCGACCAGGTCAGCAGCGCGACGATAAACAGCGCCACGAGGCTGAAAAAGAAGTTGACAAGCGCAAAGCAGCACTTTTCCAGCGGAAAGATGTATTTGGGAATATAGACCTTGCGCAGCAGCGGGCCGTTCTTCAGCACGCTCTCCATGGCCATGGTCGTGCTCTCGCGGAAGAAGTTGAACATCAGCTGGCCGATGATCAGAAACAGCGGGAAATCCTCAATCCCCTGCCCGCGCACATTGAACAGCGCCCCGAACACGGCCCACATGACCAGACAGGTCAGCAGGGGGTTCAGCACGCTCCACGCCACGCCCAGCACGCTGCGGCGGTATTTCAGTTTGAAATCACGGGAAATCAGGTTTTGCAGCAGGTAACGGTATTTCCAGAAGCCTGCGAAGGTGTCTTTCAGTTTCTGCACGGTTTACCCTCAATATTTCTCAAAATATTCGAACTTCTGGGCGGCAAACGGGGTGTGCTCCTTGTCCTTGGCGCTGGTCTTGTGCTCGCAGCCGCAGTCCGGCCACTGCACGTTGACCGTCGGGTCATCGTAGGGAATGCCGCCCTCGGCGGTGGGGTCGTAGACGTCGGTGCACTTGTAGCAGAACTCGGCCCCATCGGACAGCACGACAAAGCCGTGGGCGAAGCCCTCGGGGATCCAGAGCATCTTCTTGTTGTCGGCGGACAGCGTTGCGCCCACCCACTTGCCGAAGGTCTTGCTGTTGGGGCGGCAGTCGACGGCAACGTCGAACACCTCGCCCATGGTCACGCGCACCAGCTTGCCCTGGGTGTGCTTGGTCTGGAAATGCAGGCCGCGCAGCACGCCCTTGGTGGAGCGGCTCTGGTTATCCTGCACGAAGGGTTTGTCGATGCCCGCGGCGGCGAACTCGTCGATCTGGTAGGTCTCCATAAAATAGCCGCGGTCGTCGCCGAACACCTGCGGCTCAATGACCACCACGCCGGGGATCTCGGTCTGCGTAAAAATAAACTTACCCATGATATTGTACCTCTCTTTTTTTCTGAAAGCTTTTTCTTTATCTGGAAAAGTCTGGTTTTGAACAGGCTTTTACGCTTTTTTATGGTGCCTTGCCGTTTTGCGGCGCTTTTTCAGGCGGGAATGTACCCGCAGCACCAGTACGGTAACCACGGCTGCACCTATGGTGCACCCCACCGAGATGCCCGCCAGCAGCCATGCGCTGCTGCCCGGTTCCACGTCCCTGGCGGCTTCCAGCTTTGTGCCGACGCTCTGCTCCAGCAGTTCCGCCAGACCTGTGATCTCCGCCTTTACCCGCACGCTGGTGCTCTCCTGCTGCGCGCCGCCGTTCAGGGTGTACACCGCATACACGGCGGGCTCTGCGCCAAGCAGATACTGCTCCGGCAGCTCCAGGTCCACGGTCACATCCTGCGCGGATAAGCCCTCGGCCAGCAGCAACTTCACCCCGGGGTCGGCCACAGTAACGGTGCCAAGGCTCTGCCCGCCGCCCGCCACAGCCAGCTGTGCGGTGACCGTGCCGCCGGGCAGCTGGGTGTAGCTTTTATAGGTGGAAAAGGCGTAGTCCAGCAGGGTGCGCATATCGTTATATTTATCGGTGCTCAGCTGGCTTTGCATGGTCGCGCAGATCAGCCGCACCCCGTCCTGCTCCGCCAGACAGACATAGCTGTACCGGGCGGTGTTGGTATAGCCCAGCTTGGAGCCCAGCACACTGTCGATATGGTAGCGGCTGGAGCCGATGCGGATCTTATCCTGCTGGGAGAAGTAGCGGGTCACCGGCTGGATGTTGGTGGGCTGCATGGTGTACATCTCGTTGCGGGTGAACAACTCCTCAAACCCCGGCTGCTGCAGCGCCCAGCGCAAAATCTGTGCCATATCATAGCAGCTGGTGTAGTGGTCGTCGTCGCTGATGCCGTGGGGGTTTGAAAAGTGGGTGTGGGCAAGGCCCAGCTCCTCCACCTGTGCATTCATGGCCGCCACGCCATCCGCGATGGTGCCGCCGCCGAAATACTCCGCCAGCAGGTTGGCACCGTCGTTGGCGCTGGCCATCTGGGTGGCGTACAACGCATCCACCAGGGGAACTTCTTCCCCTTCCAGCAGAGCGATGTGGCTGGAATCCGTGCCCGCCAGCGAGTAGACGTCCTCGTGGCTCACGGTCAGCTTTACATCGTCCCAGTCCCCCTGCGCCTTTTCGCAGGCAAGACCAAGGGTCATTACCTTGGTAATGGAGGCCGGGTGCAGCTCCTCGTCCATATTCTGCTGCGCCAGCACAAGGCCGGTGTCTGCATCCATGATGCAGTATGCCCGGGTATTGGCCAGCGCCGGGCCGGCTGCTGCCGCGCCGGGCACCAGCACAGCGCCTATCAAAAGCAGCACAGTGCACAGTGCTGCGGTAAATTTTTTCATCTGGTATTCTCCGCTTATCCGTTTTATGCCGACAAGACATCATTTGAAGTATACCACATTTTTTCCCCGCTGAAAAGAGATTTACACATTCCTTTGTCCCAGCAGCACCGGTTGCAGCTGCTCACCCCGCAAAGCGGCGTCCACGGCGGCGGGCAGCAGGGCAAGGTCGGCCTTCAGGCTCTGGGGCTTGGCAAAGGGGTCGTCCTGCCCGTAGGGCACAAAGTAATAGTGCTTGCGCTGGCACAACCGCGCCATATTTTCGCCGGAGGCGCCAAGGCCGTCGTTGGTAGACACTGCCAGCACCACCGGGCTGCCCACCCGCAGCAGGCTTTTGGCGGCAAGGGTCACCGGCGTATCCGAAAGTCCCGCCGCCAGCCGCGCCAGCGTTGCGCCGGTGCAGGGGGCGACCACCAGCGCCTGCGCCAGCCGCCGGGGGCCCAGCGGCTCCACCGCCTGCAGGGTGTCCAGCACCGGATGCCCGGTAACGGCCTGTAAGCGCTGCCGCCAGCTTTCCCCGGTGCCGAACCGGGTATCCTGCTGCACGGCAAAGCTCATGACGGGCAGCAGCGTCCAGCCCTGTGCCGTCAGTGCCTGCGCCGCGCCCAAGGCGTCCTCCAACGTGCAAAAACTGCCGCACACCGCAAAGGCAAGACAGCCCTTTTTCTCTATGATCATATCTTCTCCTCCCGCTCCTGCAAAATGGTCTGCACCGTGCGCGCCAGCGCCTCCCCTGCCGTTTCCGGTGCCCAGACCGTCGGCAGGCTCAGCGCGTGCAGCGCCGTGTGCCCCAGCCGCCGGGCGGCGGCAAAGTCCGTGCCGCCGGGCTTTGAGGCCAGATCCACGATCAGACACCCCTTCGGCAGCGCCGCCAGCACTGCCGCCGTCAGCACCGGCGCGGGGATGGTGTTCACCACCGTATCAAAGGCGGCAGCAAGGTCTGTCAGCGGCACCGCCCGCAGCCCCTGCTCCTCTGCCATGGCCCGCTGCACCGGGCGGCGTGCCGCCACGGTCACCCGCGCACCCAGCGCCGCCAGACGCACCGCAAGCGCCCGCCCCACCGGGCCAAAGCCCAGCACCAGCACCGCCGCGCCCCACAGGGTACGGCTGCGCCGTTCCAGCAGAATGCCGATGCAGCCCTCGGCGGTGGGGATGGCGTTATACACGGTCAGCTCCGGGCGGGCAAAGTAGTCCACCAGTTCCACCCCCGCCGCCCGGGCGATAGTCCTTGCGCTGTCCGTCACCTTACCGCCCAGCGCCAGTGCCCCGGGCTTTGCCATGCCCAGCAGCTGCGCCAGCGGCAGACCGGACTGTTCCAGCGGGAGCGGCAGCAGGATGCAGTCTGCCTGCGGCAGCTGCTGCACGCCGCCCACCGTATACCCCGCCCGCGCCAGTGCACGCCCTGCCGCCGCCTGCCGGGCATCGCTGCCCACCACCGCAAACCGCTTTGTCTGCCTCATGTCGTCATCTCCCCTTTTCCGCTGTGCACCATCCTATGCAGGAAGATAAAACCGCGTGAACGGAAAGATGCTGACCGGCAGAAACAAAAAAGCTCCCCCTTTCGGGGGAGCCGATAAAGCCGCAAGGCTTTGCCTGAGCGGGTTCTTATTTCAGCGCTTCTTCCAGCACCTTCAGCAGGTGCGGGATATCCAGCGGCTTTGCGATGTGGCCGTTCATGCCCGCATTCAGGGCGTTCTGCTTGTCCTCCTCAAAGGCGTTGGCGGTCATGGCAAAAATGGGGATGCCCGCCTTGCGGGGGTCGGGCAGGGCGCGGATACGCCGGGTGGCTTCGTAGCCGTCCATCCGGGGCATCTGGATGTCCATTAAGATCAGGTCATACTGCCCGGGCGCGGACTGCTCCATCTTTTCCACTGCTTCAACGCCGTCTCCGGCGGTATCCACAAGGAAGCCTGCTTCCTTTAAGATCTCTATGGCAATCTCCCGGTTCAGGGCGTTATCCTCCACCAGCAGCAGGTGCTTACCGTCAAAGCTTGCCTTGGGCGGCAGGGCGGGCGTCTGGGTCGACTGCACCCGGAAGGGCTCTGCCAGCACCTTGCGCAGCTCCGAGAGGAAGAGCGGCTTTTCGCAGAAAGCGGTCACACCGGCGGCGCGCGCCTCCTCCTCGATATCCGCCCAGTCGTAGGCGGTCAGGATGATGATGGGGCAGCTGTCCCCGATGACCTTGCGGATCTGCCGCACGATCTCGATGCCGTTCATATCCGGGATGAGCCAGTCGATAATATACACGCTGAAAGCATCGCCCTGCTCCACGGCGTACTTCGTGCGGATAACCGCCTCCTTGCCGGAGATGGTCCACTCCGGGCGCATGCCGATCTTGGAAAGCATGGTGCTGACGCTCAGACAGGTGTTGGTGTCGTCGTCCGCCACCAGTGCCCGCAGCCCTTCCAGTTGGGGCAGCTGCTTGATCTCTGCCTTCTGCCCGCTGAGGGGGAAGCAGAGGTTCACGATGAACTCGCTGCCCTTGCCCGGCTCGCTTTCAAGGGCGATGGTGCCGCCCATCAGGTCTACGATATTCTTGGTGATGGAAAGGCCCAGACCCGTGCCCTGGATGCCGCTGACGGTGGAGCTTTCCTCCCGGGTGAACTCCTCAAAGATGTGCTTCTGGAACTCCTTATTGATGCCGATGCCGTTGTCCTTGATGCGGAACTCATAATTGCCGCAGCCCTTGGGCGTGCCGGGCTTCTGAGCAATGCGGATGCTCACCATGCCGCCGGTGGGGGTGAACTTGATAGCATTGGAAAGGATGTTCAGCAGCACCTGATTCAACCGCAGCGGGTCGGTGATGATGTCCTCGTCCACCACGTCCATGGTGTCGATGAACAGCGACAGCCGTTTGGAACTGATGTTGGGCTGGATGATGGAGCGTATATCGTGCACGAGATCCGGCAGGTGCACTGCCTTTTCCTCGATCTTTACCTTGCCGCTCTCGATGCGGCTCATGTCCAGCACATCGTTGATGAGGGAGAGCAGGTGCTGGCTGGAAGTGGAGATCTTTTTCAGGTAGTCCAGCACCTGTTCCTTATTATCAACATGGGTCGCCGCCAGCGAGGTGAAGCCGATAATGGCGTTCATCGGGGTGCGGATGTCGTGGCTCATGTTGAACAAAAACTCCCGCTTGGCGCGGTTTGCCGCTGCCTCGTGCCGGACGGCAAGCTCCAGCTTGCGGTTCTGCTCTTCCAGCTGGGCGTGATACTTCTGCTCCTGCTCCCTTTTTTGCTGCTCCGCTAGCTTCATGGAGCGGCGGCGCAGCGTTTGCAGCACTGCCACACAGATCAGATAGAAGATCAGTGCCGTCAGCAGTGCGCTGCTGAAATTGCGGAACACCGATTTTTCGTCGATATAGAGATACAGATCAAAATTCTGTCCGTTGCTGTACATCCCGAAATAGCAGCCGGAATTTGCCCAGTCGCGGGTGTGGGTCAGAATGTCGGGCGCACCGGCCTTGCGGATGCCCTGCACCAGCGGGCTGTTCGTGGTGTACAGTCCGATGAGGCTCGGGTCGTTTGCGGCGATCACCTTGTTGTCCTGCACGATAAAGATGGTGCCGCTGATGTTCTTCGGGTAGCCGTCCAGCACGCTCTGGATGGACAGGGCTGTCCCCTCCACAAACTCCGGCGGGGTCACCCGGTACGCCAGCAGCACGGCGTCCCCTGCTGCGGCGCGGCGGGTGGCAACATCCACCGCCGTGCCATCCTGTAACAGAATGCGCTTGAGGTAGGTCTTTTGCGGGTTTTGCAGCACGTTCAGCGCGGCTTGCTCTCGCAGCGATTCCGCAAACTGCGCATAGCCGATATTACCATCCGTATATTCGCACAGTGATTCTCCATTTTCGTCCAGCACGGCAATGCCGGTAAGCCAGAGGGGCTCCGTTTCTGCCCGGAGGCTTTCGGGGTCGTAGAGATCCAAGGTATCATTTTCGGCCAGCTGCCGCACCGAGACCGCCATCCGGCGCAGCGACTTTGCGGTGATGGTATCGTTATATTTTTCGTAGCTGGTGGACTGCACCTTTACAAAGTTGATGGTGCGGTCAAAGTATTCCTCGGTAGCGCGCATGGACTCCCGCCCGGAGAAGAGGGTCACTGCCAGCAAAAGCAGCACGCCCATCAGCAGGTAGAGCGCCGCCACCCGCATATTGGGCGTGAACGTTTTCTTGTTACGGTTCAAGGGCGTCCACCTCCAGATATTTTTCCGGGTCCGGCAGATATTTGCCTACGATCTGCTTCATCGTGCCGTCGGCGCGCATGGCGGCAAAGGTCTCGGTCAGCTTTTCGTCCAGCCCGCGGGTGTCGTTCAGCGCAAAGGCCACGCCGATGCCGGTGACCAGCAGCGGCTCCTCCAGAATGCGGAAATTGGCATTGCAATCCTGCATATACCGCAAAATGGCGGCCTCGTGGGCGGCAATGGCGTCCACATAGCCGCAGTTCAACATGGCGTACTGCACGCTGCGGTCCTCGGCGCTCAGCAGTTCACCAAACTGCGGGATGCGGGGGTCGGTGCCGGCGAGGAAGATTTCCTCCGGCTTGGTGGTGCTTTGCACCATCATGGTCTTGCCCGCAAGGTCGGCAAGCGTTTCAATGCCGCTATCGGCATTGACCGCCACCACCTGACGGCTGACCATATACGGCCCTACCCAGCGGTACAGCTGCTCCCGCCCATCCATGGAAAAGCAGCTCCAGATGCAGTCGATGGCACCACTTTCCACCAGATTGGTTTTCTGCTCCCAGTCAATGATTTCAAACCGTACCGCATACCCTATGCGGGCAAAGGCCTCGGTGGCAATGTCCACATCAATGCCGGTGGGCGTGCTGTCATTGTTCAGGTAGATAAAAGGCGGGTAGTTATCGCTGCCCACCGTAAGCTCGGGCAGCGCTGCCGCCGCCTGTGTTTTGCCGCAAGCGGTCAGCCCGGCTGCCGCTGCCGCCGCGCACACCTTTAAAAAGGTACGGCGGGGTATTTTATGGTTGAATCGCTGTTCTGTCACGCGTAATTGTCCTCACATTACCATTGTAAAATTTCCTGTTTCAGTTCCCCCTGCACGTCCAGCAGGCACTGCAGCAGCAGCGGGTTGAAGGCTCCGCACTCACCGTTCGTGATCATCTGGACAGCCGTTTCGTGCGGGAAAGCCTTTTTGTAGCATCGCTCGCTGGTCAGCGCGTCATACACATCTGCCATGGAGACCAGCTGCGCGCTGATGGGGATATCGTCCCCCTTCAGCCCGTCCGGGTATCCCCTGCCGTCCCAGCGCTCGTGGTGCCAGCGGGCGATCTCGTAGGCGGTCTGCAGCAGCGGCTGGTCTGCAAAGCTTTCAGTCTTTTGCAGCATCTCTGCGCCCAGCATACTGTGGGTCTTGATCACCGCAAATTCCTCTGCGGTCAGCCTGCCGGGCTTATTCAGGATGGCTTCGTCAATGCCGATCTTGCCGATATCGTGCAGCGCCGACGCCAGCGGGATGTTATCCTGCTGCTCGGGGGTCAGGTCGTAGCGGCTGGTCAGCTCCATCAGCCGGTGCAGCAGCGTCTCGGTGATGATGCGGATGTGCCGCACATGAGAGCCGGACTCGCCGTTGCGGAACTCCACGATCTGGCTCAGCACGCCCACCAGCACATCGGTGTTCTTTTCCCGTGCGCGGATCTGGTCAGACACCATCTGCACCAGCCGCCGCTGCTTGGCGTACAGCTTGATGGTGTTGGACACCCGACGGTAGACGATCTTTGCGTCAAAGGGGCGGTTGACATAGTCGCTGGCACCCAGCTCGTAGGCCTTGCAGATGGCTTCCTCCGAATCGTCGCTGGAGATCATGATCACCGGCACGTCCTCGATGGTGTGGTTGGTGTTCATGGTGCGCAGCACCTCAAAGCCGTCCATGACCGGCATATTGATATCCAGCAGCACCAACGAGGTCTGCCCGGCGTTTGCCCGCAGCAGTTCCAGACACTGCTTGCCGTTCTCGGCTTCCAGAATGCGGTAGTCATCGCCCAGAATGCCGGCAAGCATCATGCGGTTCATCATGGAATCGTCCACCAGCAGGATCACGGGCTTTTCCCCTAAGACATCCTTCTGTGCAGCCAACCGGCTGTCCTGTGTGTCCACCGCCACGGCGTCCTTGTGGTTTTTGGCCTGATACATTATAAAATCTGCCCGGCGCACCACGTTCTCCATAGGGTCGGCAAGGGTCTGCATCGCGCCGCCGATGCTCAGCGACAGCCGGAAGTGGGGGTAGCCCGGCACCACCGTTTGCTGCACGGCGGTGCGGATCTGCTCCAGCTTTACCTTGAAATAATCCGCCGGGATGCCGGGCAGCACCAGCAAAAACTCGTCGCCGCCGTAGCGGATCAGCAGATCTGTTTCCCGGATGCAGCTGCGGATGGCCTTTGCAACGGTTTCCAGTGCCAGATCTCCGGCGTGGTGGCCGTAGGTATCGTTGCAGATCTTGAAATCGTCGATATCCATCAGGGCGATGCCTGCCGGGCCGAGGTTATTGCGCACCACTTCCTCGTAAAAGCGGCGGTTGTAGGTACCAGTCAGGGCGTCGTGGTTCAGCCGCTGCCGGTAGCGCTTTTCTTTTTCCATGCTCCGGGCAGTAGTCTGGGCAAACTGCGCCTTCTGCTCCTCCATCTGCTGCATCATCCGCAGCAGATTATGGTTGGCGGTTTCCAGCGCCTCCCGCTGGGTACGGTTCTGCTGTTCCAGCTTTTCCCGCAGTTCCATATAGGGGGTGATATCCGTGATCGTGCCCACGATATAGCCTTTGCCGTACCATTCCACCCGGTTGGCAGCGTTGGTGACCCAGCGGTAGCCGTTTTTGCCCAGAATCCGGAAGATGCTGTCACCATTCTTGGCGTAAGTCGCGCTGTTTTCCGCATTCCGGTAGCGCAGCCCGGCCGCCAGATCATCCGGGTGTATCAGCGCTGTATAGCGGTTATCGAACCTTGCCGCAAATTCTTCCCGCTCCCAGCCCAGTATCTCCAGAAAACGGTCACTGACATAAGCAAACGGATAGCCGTTTTCAGGGTCCTCTGCGCAGCAGTGAAAGCCGCCCGGTATATTCTGTGCATAGCGTTCCAGCCGCAGAAATCCTTTTTTTATTGTCTCGTCTGTTTCCATTTTACCTTTCCTGCCTTTTTCTCCGCGCACCGCACCCCGGCAGCACGCAGTACCCCCTGTTACCGCAATTTCAAACTTTACCTTCCTGTACGCCCCGCTTTTGGGCATACTGTAACATTTTGATTCTATCATCAAAACTGCCTAGATGCAAGCATTTTTTGCCAATGGAAAGGCAGGTAAGGCAACGCAAAAAAGCCGCCGCACAAAAAGTGCAGCGGCTTTGCGGGGCGTCACCTCACAGCCAGCGCTCTGCGATGATCCACCACATACCGGGCAGGTTGATCCGACCCAGCAGATGCTCCAATACGATCAGCATGGTATTCTCCTTTCAGACCGTCCGTTTCAGCCGAACAGCCCCTTCAGTAAAAACAGAAGCAGCTTCGTCATGCTGCCGCCGCCCAAAAGGCTGAGCAGCGGCCCAAGGCCTTGAAACATGGAAGGTTTGCTCCTTTCGTTTCATTCCGTCCCGACTGCTGCCGGGTGCCGGTCTGCTTTATATACGAACCAGTCCGCTGCAGGATTGCAAATGCCGTGGTGGTAAATATTGGGAGTATCGCAGCTGCCGTCTGCCTTTACGACTCCTTCCCTTGAAAAAGTTGCTCAGAAACGCCCGCAGGCGTTTCTGAGCAACAAATCAAAAATACTATTTCCGTTGAAAATGCCCATAGCAGCGCGGAGGGCATTCCAAATCGTCTTACTTAAAACGCTTCCATGCCGGGGTAGACGGCGCTTTCGCCCAGCTGCTCCTCAATGCGCAGCAGCTGATTGTACTTTGCCACACGTTCGGTGCGGCTGGGCGCGCCGGTCTTGATCTGGCAGGTGTTCAGCGCCACCGCCAAGTCCGCAATGGTGGTGTCCTCGGTCTCGCCGGAGCGGTGGGAGCTGATGGCGTTGTAACCGGACTTGTGTGCCATTTTGATGGCTTCCAAGGTCTCGGAGACAGAGCCGATCTGGTTCAGTTTGATCAGGATAGCGTTGCCCGCACCCAGCTGGATGCCCTTTGCCAGACGCTCGGTGTTGGTCACAAACAGGTCGTCACCCACCAGCTGTACCTTGCCGCCCAGCTCGCGGGTCATCTGCTGCCAGCCCTCCCAGTCCTCTTCGTCCAGACCGTCCTCGATGGAGATAATGGGGTACTTTTCCACAAGGCTCTTCCAGTGCGCGATCAGCTCGGCAGAGGTGAACTCGGTGCCCGCCTTGGGCAGCTTGTAAAAGCCCTTGCCCTTGGGGCTCTTCCACTCGGAGGCAGCGGCGTCCATTGCCAGCATAAAGTCCCTGCCCGGCAGATAGCCCGCCTTTTCGATGGCTGCCAGAATGGTCTCGATGGTCTCCTCATCGCTGGAAAGGTTGGGCGCAAAGCCGCCCTCATCGCCCACGGAGGTAGCCAGCCCCTTGGACTTCAGGATGGCAGCCAGCGCATGGAACACCTCGGCGCACCAGCGCAGCGCTTCCTTAAAAGAGGGTGCGCCCACCGGCATGATCATAAACTCCTGTGTATCCACAGTATTCGTTGCATGTGCGCCGCCGTTCAGAATGTTCATCATAGGCACAGGCAGGCGGTTGCCGTTTACGCCACCCAGAAAACGGTACAGCGGCATTTCCAGCGAAGCGGCTGCTGCGCGGCAGGCTGCAATGGACACCGCCAGAATGGCGTTTGCGCCCAGATTGGATTTATCCTTGGTGCCATCGGCTTTGATCATGGCGGCGTCGATGGCGTAAATGTCGGAGGCATCCATGCCCACCACTGCGTCCGCAATGACCGTGTTGATGTTCTCCACCGCCTTGGTCACACCCTTGCCCAGATAGCGGCTCTTGTCGCCGTCCCGCAGTTCAAGCGCCTCAAACTCGCCGGTGGATGCACCGGAAGGGGCGCAGCCGCGCGCCACGGTGCCGTCCGCCAGCGTGATCTCGGCTTCTACGGTGGGGTTGCCGCGGGAGTCCAGAATCTCGCGGCCAACAACAGCTTCAATTTCCAGATAATTCATCTTGAAACCCTCCTGAATATCATTTTCTCTCCCATACTGCCCGGGCGGGCAGACGGGGAACTGCTCTATTTAGATAGTTATACATAACTAACCATCAATATCCTACCACGCTTTGCGCCCCGGCGCAAGAGCCGGTGCGTATGTTTGCAGACCTAAATTTTTAACGGGAACGCAAACCGCCGTGGAAAACCTGTTTACAGTCTGCCCCCTTGCGGCAGCGGGGATACGTTATGCTTACCATGTGTTTTTTATATGGCAGATGTGCCAAAAATTTTCTTTACTTTTTGGCGATTCGGTTCTATACTGGTTGCGGCGTTTTCGCTGTTTTCCCATTTATAGTCGTTATAGAGGAGGATTTTTGCAATGAATAAGGATCTGACGGTGGGCAAGCCGTCACAGGTATTGTGGCAATTCTGTCTGCCAATGTTCGGCAGCATCATTTTCCAGCAGCTGTACAACATCGCGGATAGTCTAGTAGCGGGCAAGTTCATCGGTGAGAACGCGCTGGCTGCGGTGGGTAACAGCTACGAGATCACCCTGATCTTCATCGCCTTTGCCTTTGGCTGCAACATTGGCTGCTCGGTCATCGTGTCCCGCTACTTTGGCGCAAAGGAATACCGCGAGATGAAGACCTCGGTCTACACCTCCCTCATCGGCTCTGCCGTGCTGTGCGCCGTGCTGATGGGCATCGGTCTGTTTGGCTGCGACGCCCTGCTGGAGCTCATCAACACCCCGGAGGAGATCCTTGCAGATTCTGCGCTGTATCTGGATATCTACGTTCTGGGCTTGCCCTTCATGTTCTTCTACAACATTGCCACCGGCATCTTCTCTGCCCTTGGCGACAGCAAGACCCCCTTCTACTTCCTTGCAGTCTCTTCTTTGTCTAACATCGGCGTGGACATCCTGTTCGTCGCCGGTTTCAAGATGGGCATCGCCGGTGTGGCATGGGCTACCTTCCTGTGTCAGGGTGTCAGCTGCGTGCTGGCCATGGTGGTGGTGTTCCGCCGCATCCGCGCCTTCCACACCGAGGGTCATGTGCAGCTGTTCTCGTGGAATATGCTGGGCAAGGTGGCCGTGGTGGCTGTGCCCAGCATTCTGCAGCAGAGCTTTGTCTCGGTGGGCAACATCATCCTGCAGAGCATCATCAACACCTTTGGTGCCAGCGTCATTGCAGGCTACTCTGCCGCCGTCAAGCTGAACAACATGGTCATCACCTCCTTTACCACCCTGGGCAACGGCATCTCCAACTACACCTCCCAGAACATGGGTGCCGGCAAGATGGACCGCGTCAAGGAAGGCTTTGGCGCGGGCCGCAATCTGGTGTGGCTGCTGTGCGTGCCGCTGGTGGTGCTGTACTTCTTCTTTGGCCGCTTTTTGCTGCTGCTGTTCATGAACGACCCGCAGGGGCCCGCCATTGACACCGGTATGCTGTTCTTGCGTATCCTCTCCCCCTTCTACTTTGTGGTATCGGTCAAGCTGGTGGCAGACGGCATCCTGCGCGGCTGCGGCCTGATGGTGCGGTTCATGATCGCCACCTTCACCGACCTGATTTTGCGCGTGGGCATTGCCGCCGTGCTCAGCGCCACCGCGCTGGGCTCCACCGGCATCTGGATGGCATGGCCTGTGGGCTGGTGCATCGGTACAGCACTTTCCATGGTATTCTATGCTACCGCCATCCGCAAGGCACTGGCAGAGCCGGTGGCTGTTGCCGAGGCCGAGGGACAGGCCGCCGAAGTCCGCGCCGAGGCCGAATTTGCCGCCGACGCCGAGATGGAGACCCTGTAACCTTTTTGCAACATGTGAATTTGTTTCATGTCACAGATAAACAAAATGAACAATTTGAAATAGTGCACAAAATTACGCTTTAATTTTTGCATAAAGTATCAACAAAGCCGAGAAAATGCGCCCAAAAGTATGGACGGTTTGTGAATTGCGGATTTGAACCCAGATAGCTATAATAACAGACAAGAATAGAAGCAAGGCCGCTTTAGAGGGGAAGGGCCTTGCTTCCGTTTTTATCAATTTACTTTATAGAACACTCCGAAGGAGACTAACTATTAAAAGTCAAGCCCCAAAATGAAAAAATCCGTCAACGATTCGCTGCCCCTGACAAACAGCATT
>ENA-OQHI01001080-OQHI01001080.1-human-gut-metagenome-genome-assembly--contig:-NODE-1080-length-14092-cov-4.591438_pt1 | contig 14092 bp, 10 predicted proteins | sample MGYA00242561_ERZ504713 | MGnify/ENA primary metagenome ERZ504713 (study PRJEB26092, sample SAMD00036217) | human gut metagenome | host: Homo sapiens | study: EMG produced TPA metagenomics assembly of... | reverse complement strand
AGAGATTGTTGCGGTGGACAGAAGCTGCGCAATGCCACTGGAGCCATCAATGTAAGAAAGACATAAAATCCAGCCTGTGATACTTGTTCCAATGTTGGCACCCATAATGATTCCGATTGCCTGAGCAACTTTCATCATACCGGAGTTTACGAATCCTACGACCATAACAGTTGTAGCTGATGACGACTGAATGATCGCTGTTACGACTGTACCCAGCAGCAATCCTTTGATTGGGGAGTTTGTGAGCTTGTATAAGATAAGTTCCAGTTTGTTACCGGCAACCTTCTTAAGACTGTCTCCCATGAGTGCCATTCCGTACAGGAAGAGGGCAACTCCGCTGAGCAAGGACAAAACCATTGTAATTCCCATTTTCTTTTTTCCTTTTTCTTAAGTTATTAAGTTGACATGTTACGTCTTGCAAAAAATTACGTACATGGCTATTATAAAACACTTTACCTGGAGTTTACAATTATTTTCTTTAAACTTTACAGAAAAATATTGATTGCAAATTACAGAAAAATTGTAGGGATAAACAAAATATTGATCTTAAGCAAAAAAGTCCTTGACTTGTCCATGGATAATTTCCATCAGATGCGTTCTCGCTTCCACGCTCGCCCAGGCAATGTGTGGTGTGATCAGCAGGCGTTTACTGTCTTTGAGCTTGAGCAATGGATTATCTGCGGACATCGGTTCCTTACAAAGGACGTCTAATCCTGCTGCGGCAATCTGATTTCTGACCAGTGCATTATATAATGCCTGCTCATCGACGATCGGTCCTCTTCCGAGATTCAGGAAAATACAGGAAGATTTCATTTTTTCAAACGCTTTGCTGTTGATCAGTCCTTCTGTATGCTCGTTGAGTGGAGCGTGGACGGAAATAATATCAGACTGCGTAAGCAATGTCTCAAAGTCAACCTGTTCATAACCTTCCTGCGCCGGAGCACCGGAGGCGGAGTAGTAAATGACTTTCGCTCCAAATGCACGTGCAATCTCAGCAACACGTCTGCCAATCGCTCCAAGTCCAATGATCCCCCAGGTTTTTCCATGGATTTCTGTGAAATGTTCTGCAAAATGAGTGAAAGAGACATCATTTACATAGCGCTCTTCTTTCACATAATCATCATAATAACGAAGCTTTTCTAATAGGAAGAGAAGCATTGCAAAGGTGTGCTGTGCGACAGTCTCAGTAGAGTAGCCGGCAACATTTCTCCAGGCAATTCCTTTTGAATCAAGATATTCCTTATCCAGGTTGTTTGTGCCTGTGGCTGTGACACAGACGAGCTTCAGATTCTTTGCAGTTCCAATCGTCTGCTTATTAACCGGGACTTTATTTAATATGATCACATCAGCATCCGTGACACGCGCCGGGACCTCTTCGGGTGAAGAAAAGCTGTACTTTACAACTTCACCGAGTTCATCATATGCAGAAAGATCAATATCCTCTCCAATTGTTTTAACATCTAAAAATACAATTTTCATTTAAAATCTCCTTGTTTCATAATCAGTATTAATTATTTTATCGTAACTGTTCAGAGCCAACCTCCAAAATGCTACGTATTTCGTCGGTGTGGCGTATCCGCCAAATAAAATTTCAAAAACAGTCTTAAAAATGCAAGCATTTTACACCTGTTTTATGAAATTTTGCTTGGCTCTGAACAGTTACATTTCCTGTAAGCAAATCTCGGCAGTCCGCCTTCTTCCGGTACTTTTACAGAACCCTGGATGAGAGGCAGTGCATAGTCGATAAACTGCTGTCCGATATCGGAACCATTTCCTGTGATCCAGTCTAAAGGAACTGTTTTCTCCTGATTACAGATGAGATTTACATCTTCCGGAGCGTAAGTAATGTGGTAATCCGCATCGTCTGTACGGTGGAAGGCAATCATCATTCCTGTTGTTCCCTTCAGTGCAGTCTGCACACCGAAAGAACCGGAAGCAATCGCTTCTTTCTCGTCTGTTGCAGAGAGCATAGCGGAAGAACAACGCTGGTTGACATTGAGCTCGATGGAGCGAACTTTTACGCCAAGGCGGTCTTTTACAAGGTTTTCCAAATATTTTCCGGAACCTGTCAGCATTTTATGTCCGAATGTGTCTACGCCTACATCACTTGCAAGCTCGCAGACAAACTTACCGTTTCCGTCATTAATTCCTTCGGAAATGCAGACAACCAGGTTGGAAGTATGCTCGAAAGCTTTCTGAACATCTGCAAGGAACTGTTCCTGATCAAATGCAACTTCCGGAAGATAGATGAGAACCGGATTGTCGCCTTCGAATTTACGGGCAAGGACACTGGCAGCGGCCAGCCATCCGGCATGACGTCCCATGATCTCAACGATTGTAACGGATTTTTTATTATCATAAACAGAAGCGTCGATTGCAATCTCACGAACAGTGGACGCTACATATTTGGCAGCACTTCCGAATCCCGGTGTATGGTCTGTCAGGACAAGGTCATTGTCGATCGTCTTAGGGATTCCGATGAAACGGATCTCGCTGTTTACAGTCTCAGCATAGCGGGAAAGCTTGCTTACTGTATCCATGGAATCATTTCCACCGATGTAGAAGAAGTAGCCGATATTGTACTTCTCAAATTTCTCAAAGAGCTGCGGATAGACAGCGTCTGTCAGGTCTTCCGGAAGTTTGTAACGGCAGGAACCAAGATAAGATCCCGGTGTTGTCTTGATCAGTTCAAGCTCACCGTTCACTTCTAAAGGTTTCATATCCATCATATTCTCATTCAGGAAACCTTCGATTCCGTTGATCATTCCATAAATTGTTCCAATGACATCCTCACGATTCAGTGCTTCGTAAACAACCCCATAAAGGCTGGCATTAATAACTGCGGTTGGTCCGCCGGACTGTCCGACGATTGCATTCTTCTTCATAAAGTTTCTCCTTTGGTTTAAGTTGAGATAGTCGATTTCTGTTGTCAATATATTCTAAGAACTCAATAATATATTAATGATTCGTTATTACTATAGCTGAAAAAAAGAAAATTTACAACAATAAGTCGAAAAGATGATATAATGAGCGTAAAAGAAAAGGAAGCGACGCCAAAGGCGGCATTTACTTTTCTTACGCCATTATCGAATGAACAGCCTGTGTAACAGGCGGTAGAGCGCGGTTAGCGCGGGTTCATGAGATAGTCAAACGTAAAAGAAAAGGAAGCGACGCCGTAGGCGGGCATTAAAAAATGGAGGTTAAACAATGAAATATATTTCATTTGCAATTCCATGTTACAATTCAGAAGCATATATGGAAAAGGCAATCAATTCCATTCTTGTTGGGGGCGAGGATGTTGAGATCATTGTAGTGAATGACGGTTCAAAAGACGGAACTCAGGAAATCGCAGAGCGATATCAGGAAAAATATCCGACGATCGTAAAAGCAGTTGCGAAGCCGAACGGTGGACACGGAGATGCAGTGAACTGTGGACTGGCTCATGCGACAGGAAAGTATTTTAAGGTTGTAGACAGTGATGACTGGGTAGACGAGGAAGCATTGTTGAAGATTCTTGATACGATCAAAGAATTTGTGAAAGATGAGTCAGAAGTAGACATGGTCATTGCGAACTATGTTTATGAGAAAGTTGGCATGACACATAAGAAGGTTATCCGTTATGACAATGTTCTTCCGGAGAATCAGATTTTTAAATGGGAGGATATCGGACGTTTCCGTCTGGATCAGTATATCTTGATGCATTCTGTAATTTACCGTACAGAGATGCTTAAGCTTTGTCAGCTGGAATTACCGAAGCATACATTTTATGTAGATAATATTTATGTATATTATCCGTTGCCACATGTACGTACACTTTATTACATGAATGTAGATCTTTACAGATATTTCATCGGACGTGAGGATCAGTCAGTCAATGAGAAGGTGATGATCAGCAGAATCGACCAGCAGCTTTTCGTAACGAAGAAAATGATTTCTATGTATGAGCTTCGTCTGATCGGAAGCAAGAAGCTGAGAAAATATATGGTGAATTATTTGGCAATCATGATGACAGTTTCTTCTATTTTATGCATTCGCTCTAAGAAGAAAGAGAATCTCGAGAAGAAGAAAGAACTGTGGGCTTATCTGAAGAAAAAAGACTATAGGACTTATATGAAGATCCGTTACGGAATTCTTGGACAGACGATGAATCTTCCGGGAAGATCAGGAAGAAGAGTGTCTTCACTTGCGTATACGGTTGCAAGAAGATTGATCGGGTTTAATTAAATAAAAAAATTCCTATGAATATTTAGGACGGGTGAATGAAAAAAACAGTCATGACATATACTGATTTGGATGAATTTAGCTTTTAGAAAAGAGTAGAAGATCTGAAGAAAGGAAGTATATGACATGGCTGTTTTATTTTCAGAAAGCAAGACAAAACAAAATCTGATGCGTGCATTCGCAGGAGAGGGACAGGCGCGAAACCGTTATACATTTGCGGCGGAGCAGGCACGAAAAGAAGGGAAACCTGCAATTGCAGACATTTTCTTATACACAGCAGATCAGGAGCGGGCACATGCGGGAAGATACTATGAATTGTTAAAAGAAGCATCAGGAACGAATATCTTTATTGATGGAAGTTATCCGGTAGATGAGACGAAGACGCTGGTTCAGCTGTTGCGTGCGGCAGAACATAATGAGCAGGAAGAGGCGAAGGATGTGTATCCGGCATTTGCAGATGTAGCGAAACAGGAAGGATTCTTTGAGGTAGCAGCAACATTTCAGCAGATTGCAGAGATAGAAGCAGCACATAGCCAAAGATTCCGTAAGATTGCAGACAGCCTGGAGAATAATACGTTTTATATGTGTGAAAATGCGGATGGAACAAAAAAATGGATCTGTACAAATTGCGGTCACATCTACGAAGGAAAAGAGGCACCTGCATTATGTCCGGTATGTAAGCACCCACAGGGATATTTTCTTCCTGGTTTTCTTGATTTGCACATTGGATTTTAGGCAATGAGGCATTTCAGAAGTTTTTGAAAAAACGGGCAGATTTATAAAGGAAGAGGAACAGCAGGTGGCATGTGTATTGCCAATGGGCTTGTTCCTCTTTTATTATCTACATACTTTATGAAAGTTCCCTGTCCTTCCCAATAAAGAAAAGTGCAATCGTATCCGGTCCGACATGGCTTCCGGTACAGAAATCATAAGAAGTATTTATAAAATCACGCACTTTGATTTTCTGTTGGATCTTGTCCATGACGTAAAGCGAATCTTCATATGCATCTGCATGTGCGATCCCGAGAATCTGCTTTTCTGGCTCTACAATGTTGTTACAGACCAGATTGACCAGTTCGTTCAGTGCGGATTTACGTCCGCGACAGTTCTTGTAAGAAACGATATAACCATCTTTGTTTCCACGTAAGATTGGTTTGATCTTAAGAACATTTCCGATGGTGGCAACGCTTCCTTTGATTCTTCCGGTGCGGGAAAGATATTTTAAATCCCCGACAGTGAAGACTCCGTTCATTTTTCCAACATAATATTCCAGAGTATCAGCGACCTCATCCACAGACATTCCTTTGGTACGCATCTCGCTTGCATAGACGGCAAGGATTCCCTGGGCAAGTGAGGCATTGAGAGAGTCGACCAGACGAATCTTGTGCTTATCTCCGAATTCATCTAACAGCTCTTCCGAAGCTAATCTTGCGGAATTGTAAGTACCACTGATATTTTTACTCAGTGAGAAATATAATACATCCTGATCTGCTTCGAGTGCGCTTCGAAATGCTTCCTCAAAGGCAGCAGTGCTGATCAGTCCGGTTTTGATTTCGCAGCCCCTGCTCATGGCCTGATAGTATTCGGTTCCTTTCTGACGTTCTTCCTCTGGTGAAAGATCCGGGTCAAAACAGGTAATCTCTTTGCCGTCAACAAGATTGACGAAAGAAATCACGTTAATATCGTATTGTTTTGCAGTTACAGCCGGCAGATTGGCTGCCGAGTCAACAAAAATCTGAAACATAGTATCTTTATCCTTTTATCCCTGTTTATTTTTGCAGTAAAAAATCTTAGAGCAATAATATAAATTCTAACACTGAATGCAAAGGAATGCAATTAAGAGAAAATAAAATCGATTTGCCTTAGTCTAGTAATAAAATTATAAAATTTTAGAAAAATAATAGAATCTATAAAAGTTAATAGAATGCAAAAAACAATAAAATTTATATAGTTTTTACATTGCGATGCAAAAACTATTGAATATTATTGCTTTTTACATTATCATAGGTGAGACGATGTGGAAAATCAATACTATTGGAGATTTATCAGGATTATCTAAAACAGCATGGCGTGGACGAAGAGCAGATTATTGCAATTAATTTTGAAGATCTTGATTATGAGGAACTGACAGAATATAAGTAACTACAGCGACTATATGTAGTCGCTGAAATAAATACCGTAGTTTCGGGGCTTTCAGCCCAGTGACCACGAGTTTTGAGAGGAGAAAAGAACTTATGAAAAGAGGAAAAAAGATTCTGGCGCTCTTTCTGATCATTACAATGCTCCTTCCATTTGTAATGAATATTCCGGCAGAAGCGGCAGAAAAAAGCAAACAGTTAGATGTTTTGTTTACGCATGACACACACTCTCATTTAAACAGCTTTTCAACAATTGTAGATGGAGAACAGAAAGAAGTCGGCGGATTTGCGAAGCTAAAGACTCTGATTGACGAGAAGAAGAAAGAGAATCCAGATACACTGATATTGGACGGCGGTGATTTCTCAATGGGGACGCTGATCCAGACAGTTTATGATACCGAGGCAGCGGAACTTAGGATGCTGGGATATCTCGGATGCGATGTGTCAACTTTTGGAAATCATGAATTTGATTATCGTTCCAAGGGACTGGCAGACATGCTGACAGCGGCGAAGAATTCCGGCGAGATGGTACCGAGTCTTGTCGTGTGTAATGTTGATTGGGACAGCATGGAAAAGAACGGATTAAGTGAAGGGCAAAAACAGATCCAGTCAGCATTTGAAAACTATGGCGTAAAGGATTATGTGGTTGTTCAGAAAGGTGATGTAAAAATCGCCGTAGTGGGCGTGTTTGGAGTAGATGCCCTGAAGTGTGCACCAACCTGTGAATTATTATTTAAAGATCCGGTTGAGTCAGTTAAGAAAACGGTAGAAGAGATTAAGAAGAATGAAAAGGTAGATATGATTGCCTGTGTGTCTCACAGCGGAACCTGGGAGGACGAGAAAAAATCAGAAGATGAGATCCTTGCAAAGGAAGTACCGGATCTTGATCTGATCATCAGCGGACATACACATACCGAGTTAAAAGAGCCTATTCAGCACGGAAATACCTACATTGTATCCTGTGGAGAATACGCAAGAAATCTTGGATCACTTTCCATGACACAGAAACAGGATGGTCGTTGGGAGATGACTTCCTATGAGTTGATTCCGGTATCTGAAGATATTGAGCCGGATCAGGCGACACAAGAGCGGATCGATGCGCTGATGAATACAGTAGATACTAATTACCTGACGAATTTCGGATATACAAGAGATGAAGTTCTTGCCGAGAATGATGTCGAATTCAACAGTCTCGGAGAAATGGAGACGAAGCATGAAGAACTGAATCTTGGAGATATTATGTCTGATTCGTATATCTATTCTGTAGAGCATTCAGAAGACTATAACGGAACGCCGGTGGATGTAGCTGTTGTTCCAAGCGGCTGTGTGCGCGACACATATACGAAAGGAAATATCACTGTAGAAGATGTATATAATTCATTTTCACTTGGAATAGGAAAAGACGGACTGGCAGGATATCCGCTGATTGATGTTTATCTGACTGGTAAAGAATTGAAACTGGCAGCAGAAGTAGACGCTTCGGTTTCCGATTTTATGACAACTGCAAGATTATATTGCAGCGGGCTGAATTTCACATTCAATCCGCATCGAATGATTTTGAATAAAGTAACAGACTGTTATCTGACAAGAGAAGATGGAGAGCGAATCGAGATCCAGGATGACCAGTTATACCGAGTTGTGACAGATCTTTATACCGGACAGATGCTTGGCTCTGTAATGGAAATGTCTTATGGTCTGTTGAAGATCGAGCCGAAGGATAAGGATGGTAATCCGATCGAGAATCTGGAAGATCAGGCAATCATGGAAGGCGATAAGGAGCTGAAAGCATGGGATGCGATCGCAAGATATATGAAGTCTTTTGATGATACAGATGGCAACGGCATTTCAAATGTGCCGGAGTATTATGAGACGACACATGGACGTAAAGTTGTAGATGAAAGCAGAAATGTGATCGATCTCGTGAAGAATCCGAATAAGTTTTCAGTGATGATCGTTGGTATCGTTCTGGTTCTTATTCTGATCATTATTCTGTTGGTAGTATTGATTCGAAAGTTAATCAAGAAGAGACGAAGAAAGAAAAAATAGAAGATTGAATTTATAGGAGCAGCGGCTGAAAATGGAAGTTTCGGCCGCTGCTTTTCTTAAAGCAAAACATTAATTCAGTCTTTTGATAAAAGATAATGGTGTCATGTGATATTTGGCTTTAAAGGCTCTGTGAAAATAAGAAAGATTATGAAAGCCAACGGAGAGTGAGACTTCCAGGATGGAAGTTTCTCCATGTTCAAATAATTCCACTGCTTTTTCGAGCCGGACATTATTAATATATTGGATGCAGGTCATGTTCATATGCTTTTTGAAAAAACGCATAAAATGATATTCACTGAAATAGCAAAGCTCTGCAAGTTCAGAAATTGTGAGAGGCTCAGCATAGTGGAGATCGATATAATCGAGTACATTTTTCAGCTTATCTGAAGAAGCAGAAATAGTTGCAGACTCCGTGGTGCTATATTGAAGTAGGAGAAACAGTGCCTGCAATAGGACTGATTTCAGGGCAATTTCATATCCAAATGTTTGTTCCGTATAGAGTGAAGCCATTTTTATAAAGCATTCATGAAGAGAATGATGTGCAGGGTGTGTGGATGAAATATGATAAGGCAAGGTCAATTCATGATTTATCATAGGTGTAAGATAACGGGTGGAGCATATATCTGTTGCATTTCCCCCTAAAAAGTTAACATGAAACACATAGGTTTCTGAGCAGAAATCATCAGCTCCATTCAGGCGGATCGAATGTAAAAGTAGTGGTGGAATGAATAACAGATCACCTTCATTTACTTCATACTCGACTAAATCAATTTGATAAATACAGGAACCTTTTGTTATCAAAGTGAGTTCCGCTTCTTCGTGCCAGTGAGTCATAATGACCGGGGAATTTAAGTTAAGTTTTGTAATATATTTTTGGATCGGAAAGAATACTTCTCCATGTTTTGTATTTTCTTTTTGCTCTAATATGAGTGAATGTGGAACGTTCATACGAGTCCCCTCCTAAAATAGCAGTATTGTGTTATATAATGAAAAAATAATGCAAGAATTCATACGAATACAATCATATAATAGCAGTATAATACAGGAGATGGGAACTGGCAATACGGTTACATCAGTGAGTGGCAAATAAAATGATATGAAAGAGGATGATAATATGGAAAAAAAGTGGTGGCATGATAAGGTAGCATATCAGATATATCCGAAGAGTTTTCTTGATACAAATGGAGATGGAATCGGAGATTTGAGAGGTATCATATCGAAACTGGATTATTTAAAAAAGCTTGGAATTGATATTATATGGTTATCACCGATCTATAAATTCTTTAGGTTAGAATCGATGATGGGGTAAACGAAAAAGCAGTTTTGACATTTCAGTGAACTGCCCCTTCGTTTACTCCATTTTCGATTTGACCTTATTGAACAAAGTGAGCGTCCGAGTAGATACTACCTATGGACTTTTAATCTTTTGTTCTTATCCATGATTATACAGGATTTCCTATGCAGACGCTACAGAAATCAAGGATTTTTAGATAAATAGATACAACAATAAAACCTCAGGATTTTGAGGCTTAAAAAACATATAAAAGATTTAGATTTTAACACCTTTGCGGTATTCTCAGTTGTGGTTTTCCAAGATGTCCACCGCAGGATTTACATACACAGATGTTTATCCCGTATAGCTGTTTCAGTATTTCCGGCATTTCCTTATCCCTGAGCTTTGAAAGATATTTTTTGCATCCGAGAAGATTCCGGCATAAAGTGAGTTTTTTGTGTTTGCTGCGGGAACATAGAAGTCCATAATGCCGGATCCTGACAAAGCGTCTGGTGGGCACATGCATCAGAAAACGCCGTATAAATTCAATGCCGGAAATGGTCAGTTCCTTCCATTGTCCTTCTTTCCGGTAATCCTTAACAGAAAAAGTAACATTTTCATCATCCATATGGATGATGCGGTGATTGCTGATAGCGATCCTATGGGTATATTTTCCAAGGTAATCAATCACAGATTGTGCACCGTTAAAAGTTTTCTTACAGTAAGGAACCCATTCTGTGTCATAACAGGAATCTATAAGTTCTTTGAATTCATAATGATTACGGTATTTTTCTGCTGTTCCATGAAACTCAAGCTGATCTGTATTCCAGAGATTTTTCAGTTCATCCATATATTTCCCACGAAATACTTTGGAGATAGCCCATATAGGGAGAAAAAACTCCGTACCATTATCTTTCCACTCATTTTTCGGTGTCAGTCCACCGCCGAGCAGTATCATATGAATGTGAGGGTGGAAGTTCATTTCAGAGCCCCATGTATGAAGGATGCAGATATAACCAACGGAAGCTCCAAGGTGCTTTGGGTCTGATGTAAGTTCTTGAATGGTAGCAGAGGCTGCATGATAGAGCGTGTCATATAACAGTTTCTGATTACTGTAAATGACTGGGTTCAGAATATCAGGGACCGTAAACACCAGATGGAAATAAGGTGCATCAAGTACATCTTCCCTGCGGGCATCTATCCACATTTCCTTTGGGACTGCCTGACACATGGGACAACAGCGGTTACGGCAGGAATTATAATGGATCTGGACAGCACCACAGTCTTCACATACACTGATATTTGCACCATAAGCTCCTGTTTTACAGTTCAAGATGTTCCGGGCAGTTTTTGCCTGTTCCGGGGATGGAGAATACTTTTCAAGGTATGCTGTATAAAAATGTCGAAAAATATCCTGGACAGTGGGTTTATTCATGGTCAGCACCATCTTTCCTGTCAAAAGGGCTTTGAATGCCCATGAGGGATTTGTTGCTGACATGAAGATAAACTTCCGTAGATTTCGGATCACGGTGTCCAAGCAGTGCTTGAATGTTATGCCGTTCTATGCCCTGTTCCATCAGATGGGTTGCAAAGCTATGGCGAAGACAGTGAGGGGTTGCTGCCTTTGGAAGTTCTGCATCAGCTACTGCCCGTCGCATTACCTGTTCCAGAGTACTGACTGTTAGATAATTACCGGTAAATTTATTCGGAAATAGGATGCCACGGGGACGACCTTTCTCAAACCAGTATTGTGTAAGGATATCCAGACAACGTTTGGAGAGAATGGTATAACGGTCCATTCTATTCTTGGTATCCCGGACATGGATCTGCATATTTGAACGGGAGATATCATCATAATGAAGATGGATCACTTCAGAAACTCTCATACCTGAGGAATACATGACTGCGAACATAGCCTTATATTTGATATCATCAACAGCATCTAACAGGCAGTCAATCTCAGAGGCAGTCAGTACAGTAGGAAGCTTATGTTCTAGGAGCATACGTGGAACTGTGATGTCATCCCAAAGGATATGCAGGACATTTCGATAGAAAAAACGGATGGCAGAATTGTAAAGATTCAGAGTTGTGGCTTTCAGTCCTTCCTCTTTTTTCGCAAGCAAAAAAACCCTGACATCCTGACAGGTAAGTTCTTTGGGATTCTTATTCTGATATTTCAGAAAGTAAGAAACATAGTTTTTATAGCAACTGATGGAACGTTCTTTGAGGTTACGGATTTTCCCGGCTTCCTCAAGCTGTTCTAAATATTTTTCATACATAATAAAATCCTCCATATAAAATCAGTAGTTATCAGAAACACTGCTTTATACGGAGGGGCATTGGGGTCATAAAACCGCTTGCCAATCAAGTGGAAGGGTGGTATTCTTTTCATAGGCAGTGGAGAGGTCGATCCTGTTTGATTGTTATTTTGTGGTGATTTAACAATACTACTTTTAGGACTTGCTTTCCACTGTTTTGTTATAGAAAACAGAAAATCGCTATGCCACAGCCTTGGCAGGCCATCGCGTAGCGATTTTGTTCAATCACCATTTGTAGATCAGGGCTATGACATTGCAGATTATTATGCAATTGCCGAAGAATTTGGAACGATGGAAGAATTTGATGAATTGCTGGCGGAAGCGAAAAAGCGAGACATGCATATTATCATGGATCTGGTAATCAATCATTGTTCTGACAAACATGAATGGTTTCAGAAAGCATTAGCGGATCCGGAAGGAGAATACGCGGATTATTTCTATTTCCGAGAAGGAAAGAATGGAAATCCGCCGAGTAATTATCGTTCTTATTTTGGCGGAAGCTGCTGGGAACCGGTGCCGGGAACTGATAAATATTATTTTCATATGTTCGCAAAGGAACAGCCGGATCTGAACTGGGAGAATCCGAAATTAAGACAGAAACTTTATGATATGATCAACTGGTGGCTGGAAAAGGGACTTTCCGGTTTTCGAATCGATGCGATCATTAATATCAAGAAAGATCTGAAATTTCCTGATTTTGAACCGGATGGGGCAGATGGCATGGCCGGCTGCTGGAAAATGGTTGAAAGTGTAGATGGTGTCGGAGAACTTCTGGAAGACTTAAAGAAAAATACATTCCAAAAATACGATGCATTTACAGTGGGAGAGGTCTTCAATATGAAAGCGGATGAATTACCGGAATTTATTGGAGAAAACGGACATTTCTCAACAATATTTGACTTTAGTGCACATTGTCTCAGTGATGGAGAACATGGATGGTATGATGCTCCGAAGATGGAATTTTCTAAATGGAGAAAAGCAATCTTCCAGTCTCAGATGGAAACACAGAAGTATGGATTTAGAGCAAATATTATAGAGAATCATGACGAACCGAGAGGTGTGTCAAGATTTCTTCCGGCTTATGCCCAGACACCGGCGGGAGCGAAGATGCTTGGTACGGTTAATCTTCTTCTCAGAGGAATTCCTTTCATTTATCAGGGACAGGAAATAGGCATGAAAAATGCGAAGTGGAACAGCATTGACGAATTCGATGATATCAGTACAAAAGACCAGTATCAGATTGCCCGGAAAGCCGGATTATCTGACCAGGAAGCAATGGAAGCTTGTAATCGGATGAGCCGTGACAATGCAAGAACACCAATGCAATGGACAAGTGAGGAGAATGCCGGGTTTACAAAAGGAACTGCATGGTTAAAGATAAATCCTGATTACAAAGAGATCAATGTCGAAGATCAGGAAAACAATCCGGATTCTGTTCTGAATTATTATCGAAAGTTAGTAGCACTGCGCAAATCAGATGAATTTAAAAATGTATTTACTTATGGAGAATTCATTCCGAAATATGAAGAAATGGATGATATCTTGGCATTTTATAGAACAGACGCAGCAACAAGTATTCTTGTCGTGGCTAATTTCGGAACAGACGCAGCAAGCATTGAATTGAAGGGGAATGTGAAAAGAGTATTAATGTCGAACCAGAAGGACGAGACAGTAGATTATACAAAGAACAGGATGAATCTGAAAAGCTGTGAGGTGGTTGTCTTAGAGATGGAAATGGAATAATCTGCTGAATTACTTCATAAAACATAGAAATAAGAGATGAAGTAAGGTGCAGCCTTTGTGAGCCAGAAAATAGAAAATCAATTGAATCTTGCATTAGATATCACAGAAGAAGAACGTCAGAAAAGCGAGAGTCTGGATATCGGGTATGATCTGGAAGAAAAAGAATGGGAATTGATCGTGAAGTATTCCGAGACGTTAGAGCGAGTAAGAACACGAGCTGTTTATGTGACGGAACTGACAGGTGGATATGCCATTATCCAAATAAAAGAAAGTCAGATAAAAGAACTGGCAGCATTTCCTGAAGTAGAATTTATAGAAAAACCAAAAAGTTTATATTTTCAAGTAGAGAATGG
>ENA-OQHI01001019-OQHI01001019.1-human-gut-metagenome-genome-assembly--contig:-NODE-1019-length-14755-cov-3.138643_pt1 | contig 14755 bp, 33 predicted proteins | sample MGYA00242561_ERZ504713 | MGnify/ENA primary metagenome ERZ504713 (study PRJEB26092, sample SAMD00036217) | human gut metagenome | host: Homo sapiens | study: EMG produced TPA metagenomics assembly of... | reverse complement strand
TCAAAAACTTCATCCATTTCCTGATTTGTTAATGGTAACTTTTCCCTTAAAAGTTTTTCAATCTCAGGCCGGACACTTTCACATTCTTTTGTTTTCTGTTCTAACCAAGCTTTATCCATTCTTCTTTCCTCCTTCAATTTGGTTCATCATAGCTGAGTCCTGCACTTTCCACATATTCATTTAATGCTAAAAACATATCTTCTTCCAACTCTTCTTTCCATCTGTTACTCCACCAATCCACATCTGCTTCAGTCCCAATATATCCAATAGACTCCCAATCATTCTCCGTTTTTAGACAAGTAAAATATTCAATAGTCGGTTTATATGTTGGTATTTCGTTAAACATTCCGAGAACAGAAATGTTTACTTCAATATCAACATACCCTATCTCTAACACAGCTTCCCCTATAAGAGGACCATTATCGAGATCAATTTCTAAATGTTCTTCTCTTATATCTCTTATTAAAAGCTGGATCCCGTTGAGTCTAAAACAGTAATCCGGACGCTGTTTAGCTTCTTCAAATGTCATATCAGCACCTCGAATATAATTCAATTTCTATATGGATGTATTTACCCATGTTCCTTTCTAAGATTTTTAACAAATCATGACCACCACATTTGAATTCTTCTTCAGTCCAAAGATATCCAGTATAATCACTATACCGATGATAATATTCAGACTCAGTGATTCCCTCCATTGATACAATCTTTGTTTCATCAATGTGATCCATATCAATAGGTGTATCTCCTGTAAGCATTTGAATACTTGCATATCTGTCAAGCCACCCACATCGACTTTCCATTTCTTTTGAAAAGGCAAATCCATTATTAGATACAACAATTTCTTCACCAGAAAATCTTTTTACTTTCTGAATATTTTGTATTCCAATAATGCTATCAGCAACATCTCCTGTGTTTACCCACCCTACTTTTCCATTAAGGATGATAGTGTCTTCTAATTTATATCCTTCTTTCATATTTATAATACCCCCTTCTTCTTACTATAAGTGCTCTCAGATTCTGTTTTTCAAATATGATAGAATAATACTTCAATGCTTCTGATAACGGTACCGGATTTGAATCTAAAAAGTATCCATAACCATTACCACATTTATGCTTGGAACTTATGGATTTTATTGGACAGACACCACACATTGGAGACTTATTACAAAGTTCTCTTAATTTGAAATATATTCTATTCCTATCCATGTCTTCTCCTATAGATCAATGTACTTAAAGGAAGTTCTAACATCTGACTATTCCAACAATATCTTGCTTCTTTTATTTGATAAAACTTATCTTCATGCCTATAGAATGTATCTTGTATCGTAATTTTTTGATTACACAATTTTTTCATTTGCTTATTAAAACCGCAGATGACATTCGGCATTCCACTAGAGTTATCAGAACCATATTCTTCCATTAAACGAGCAAATGATTTTACTTTATATTGCCCGCCAAGTTTAAGAAATTTAAGTTTATCTGTATTCATTATTCATCCTCTCATATAGCTTTCTAAACTTTACAAAATCTTCTTGTTTACCTCCATTGTCAGGATGAGCTTTAACCATTGCGTAATGAACAGCTTCTTTTATGTCTGGTATAGTAGGCTTTAAAGTGCCAGGCTCCATTAATAATCTTGCATACTCCCGGTATATACTAGAGTACTTAAAACGTTGAATCTCATTCTGTCTTTTTAATTCATCTACTTCCATTTTCAAATTTATATTTTTGCTTATGCAAGCGAATAAAATTATCAATGTCACTATTAATACAGCATTTAGCCCAATTGTTAGCATAAATCTTTCTCCTCTTTTGTGCACAAGACAATTTCTCTTCTGATCGGGCATCCACCTAAGCAATCACACTGACGACTACAACCTCTACAAGAATTCCTGAAATGGCTTCTGAAATCATCGAACACATCTGAATCCCATGCTTCCTGAATAGTGTGTTCATTAAGATCAACTGCCCACTTAAGTTCCTGATTGTCAAAGCTACATGGCAGCATTTTCATATCTGACGTAATGTAGCCAGAAAATCTTGCTCCTTCACACGGTTCCAGAGTAGAATTTAAAATCTCTTCTGTAAAATTCAACAGTCCAGGCACTGAACATGAATCAAATCCAATTTGAAATTTATAATCATGTTTATCTATTAAAGAGAAAAATTCTTTAACTCTTTCGTCATCAGGAGACAATACATTTGTCTGAGTTCCTAAGCCTACTGGCTTATGAAGTAAAAAGATTACTGCGTTGATACCATCAGGAAAATCTTCCTGCTGCAAATGTTCAATAGCTTCATCAATAGAATTCCGTCCAAGGACGTAATGAATATTGGTAGTAACTCCTGCAGATACTAACATATCAATCGCTTTCTGTGTGTATTCACTTCTGTACCAAGATATAGCTACGGCTCCGCAATATTCTTTACATAAGGAAACAATTTTTTCATTGAATCCTAAACCGGAACTTGTAAAGTTTGGCACAATCCCTTGTGACCTACAATACTTAAGGATTTCTTCAAAATTTTCATGCTGGTCTACATCTCCTCTGCCGCCAAGAGCAAACTGAAATGTTTTTCCTTTACATTCATCTACTATTCTCTTGAAATTCTCAAGGGACATATTAGGCTCCTGTGTGTGTAATCCATTCTGATAACACTGAACTCCTGACTGAATACACAAACCAGATGCCCCATGAACGCAATGTCCCATAACACCAATATCTAACAAAGCAGGAAAATTTCTCATAAATGGTTCCTTTCCTGTTGTAAGATCATCGGACCGGATATAGAATCCTGTCTCCGGATTAAATGTTTCTACAAAATTGTTTTTCTTGTCATAATATTTATACATGAGTTTTTCTCCTTTGAATTATTTGTGCCAATAAACTGGCAGATGCAAGCATTTCTTCATCCCAGTAATAATGTTTTATTTCATCATTTAATTCCTTATTATTAGTTTCTAAATCGTAAATAACACGAAAACTATAAGATATTACATTTTTAATTGTAAAAATCATCCCACAAAACCAATTCATTTCTCTAGTAAATGATGATGGTGTCTTTATGCTACCGCGAGAATTAAGTCCATATTCTTTTTCCATTTGTTCCCAAGATTTAACTCTTACTTTCTGTCCTACTTTATACATTCCTGTCTCCTTGTGATTAACATTGATAAGTCCCCTTTTTCAAACATCTCACTTGTAAAAGTCCATATACCTGCAGCATTCAAATAATAATAGATGTCATCAAATTTCTGTATAGCACGTATCTGCAACTTTTGGCCACAATATTTTTTCATTTCTTTTACAAAACCGCAATTGTTACATCGAATAACACCATAATGATTAACACCAAATTCTTTAACCATATCATCCCATTGACGAATCTGAACTATGTCTCCTACTTTGTATCGCTTCATACAAACCTCCTGTTGGCTTAACCATACTCATACTCCATATATACTTTCCTTCATCTTCTTGAACTCTAAAGAGATTATGCCGGCCTATACTAGAAACTGTAACAATAGTACCGCAATATTTTTTCATACTTAACATAAAGTCGCCCTTACATGGTATATATGTTTCGGTCAACACTTTAGTAATTCCAAATTCTCTTTCCATATCATCCCAAGAACGAACTTTATACTTTTGTCCTACTTTCATTTCTTACCTCAATCATTCTTCTCAAATCAGGTACAACAAACATATCTTCAGTAAACAAAAATTGTTCTGAAGTTTTCATATTTTTCCCTTGATAAACTCCTTCATGATAAGGGTACTTTCCAATTATACGTATCTTGTCCCCGCATAAAAACTTCATCTTAGACAAAAATATTATTTCTCCAAAATCTAAACCTATAAAATAATCACCATTAGAAGCTTTTTTGAGATCTTCCCAAGTCTTTAAATAGTATACTTTCCCTATTTTTAACATGACCTTTACCCTACCAGCATTACATCAACTGCATTCTTAAATTTTCTCAGCATTTCTGGATTAGAAGAAATGATTTTCTTTCTTCTTGCTCCTGTTTTACCATGTTTATTAATATAGCGAGTTTCCAAGTTGCGCCAATTGATCGGACTCATTTCTCCCATCTTTTTATATACTTTTCTGTATGTAACCATTCCTCCGTTGCTCTTATCTCCATATTTTTCTACGAGAGGAGCAATAATAGAATCTGTTGCATCCTGATTGCAGATTGATTTATATTTCTCGTAGAGGTCTCTCAATGCAGCACTAAAGATAGACCTTAAAGTGTCATTGGCATAGACAACATCATAAGTACTAAATTTACTTACTGGATTACATTTTTCTTTGTAGTCTTTCACTTCCTGATCCCAACAAATACCATAGTTTTTATTCATATACTTATATACGGTTTTCATCACAGAACCACGATCAGAAAATTTATCACAAGTAGTGAGAGCATCAATCATCTGGTACATATCATTTTTCCATTTTTTACCAGGATTCTCTACTTTCTTCACTGGGATAGGTGTCGTAACAATTTTCTCCTGAACCATCATAGAAGCTAAACGCCCCATATCTTCAAAGATTTTATCTACTTTTCTTTCTAATACTTCAATTTTGTTATTGAAATCTGGCAGCTGTAACTGAATAACGTTTGGATTATTAACTTTTTTCTCAAGAAAAGCTGCTGCCAGTACATCTTTTGCCTTGAGCTGATATGCTACAAGTTTTTCTGCTATCCCTGGTTGTTCCTTTCTCATAGTTGGAGTTACTGAGATTTTAGCCAACCATAATGGCAGATAGTCTAACTGTAAGCACATAACATTCTGATTTCCGCCATTAGTAAGGAGGGTAAAATTTTGTACCCCCTTTGAAATTACTGAATCTGTCTGCATTTTTCTTCTTTCATATTTAATCCGGTTATCATCTAAACCAATTGCTTCACATACCCAACGAGCACCAACCCAAATATTTCCATCAGGATCCTGTGCTGCTTTAAGAATATCTCCGTTAAATTCTACTTCTTTTGCTACTAAGTTCATAATTGCTTTCTCCTTATATAATTTCTTTAACTCTTCCCCAAAACATAATTGAATTATCAATATCTATGCCCCATTGTTCATCATTTGAGTCGCAAGTACTCTCATATTCATACACCGGAAAACCAACTGTAACATCTTCTGCCTCGATAACTTTTCCTACTGATGTAGGACCTTTATCTTCTTGATGGTAGTAAACTATTCCAGTAAGAAACTCTATTACCATCTCTTTATACTTTGGATCACACCAAACATATACCTTATTTCCTGAGTCATTTTCTATTCTCCAGATAATGTCTTTATATTCTCTTGCGTTGTTGCACAGTCTCAGCCATGCCATTGCATAGCTTTCTGTTGTGGGTGCTGTGAAATCAGCTGTAATCATTACAGCCTTTTTCCGCTCAATAGATAATTTCTCTTTTAACATAAATCATTCTCCTTTGTTATTTATAACATCTGCGAATATTTCAAAAACTCTTCTTTTTCCTTTTGATTTTGATGTAACCATTTCCTTCGTCCAATCCAAGTTTTTGAGAACTCTTCCTTCTTTCTCTCATCCTCTTCCACTTTCTCTTTTTTATCTTTACTGCTTTCCATATTGTCTCCTTTCTTAAAATCATCTGCCGATGCAGTCTCACACTTTCATCTCGATAATTAAATTATTGAAAATTTACCTGAGGTCGCTAGAAGACCAGGAATGGTTTCCGTCTGTTACATATTCCAATCCCCATGTCTCTACATTGGCTTTACCGAAATTGACATTTTCTTCTTCCATCATCTGTAAGCCATGATTATAAGCATCTCTTGGAGACCTTGCGCAGATTGCCAAAGAAACTTTGGCGTTGTTCAAGGAATATCCACCATATACATGTGTTGTTCCGCTATACACGATGCATCCCGTGCTGTCATACATATCCTGTATGGTTGCATATACAACAAATATAACTTTGTATTCTGTTGTCATTTTTGTCATAATTTTTAATTCCTTTCTTGGTGTTTATTTTTTTGGTTCATTTTTAATATGCCAAAATTAGCGAAGTATGGAAACGCGGTCAGGGCAGCAACATTATTTGTAAAAGTAATTTTCCGCATCTTTTACAGTCTTTACCTGCTAAAAGTGCTCATCCCTGATTCTCTGTTTAGAAATATCCTTTCCGACAATGATGAAAACTGTATCTCCAACCTTATACGGCAATCTCATCAGCAGTCCTTGTTCTTCTAAGTCTTCGTAGTCGGCGAGTTTTGTAAGAATAGATCTTCCTGCCATTATTAAGGAATTATCTACTGTAGTCACATCTAACTTAGAAATTCCTGAACCATCAACATTTCCATCTGCTTTACCTCTTTAATTATTTTTCCCTGTGTGATTATTTTTGTTCACTCCTTAACGAGCCTCTTCTTCTAATCTTCTTAAAACTTCATATATACCTGCGAGATATCCAGTATAGTGCTGGTTTCCTGAATATCTATCAAAATCAAATTTATTTTTATCAGGCAATCTCTTTAAAGGACATTTGAAAGAAAAAGCAGTATCCTCTTCAACAAAATCATGTACTATATTACAAAAATGATACTCATCATCGTAACAAGGACAATCTTTACAAGTGAACCCATTCGGAATGGTTAATACTAATACAGCTTTATTAATTTTGCCATATCGTGAATCAAGGTTATCGTCTTTTTTGTCTTTTCCTATTTTCGGGCACCAAGTAGGATAAGGAGAATTCGTCACGAGACCATAAATAGTTACTCGTGCAGGAATAGTTTTGTATTTAATCTTACATTTAAGTTCTGCAGCAATTTGTATGCATTCAGGGCATTCATCACAATTTAATTTATTCATTTATTTTTTCTCCTCGTTTTATTATCAAATTTCTTAATGTACCTATTATATCCTTACACTGATAATCACGGTCATAATACTTAGCGAAAGAATTATAATATACTTCATACTGTTCATCAAATCGCAATCTTGTTGGGAAAGAACAAAATATATTGGTTAAAGCATTTCCATCTGCCCATGTGTAACCTTGCTTTTGCGCTTCTTTGATTAATGCAATATATTCTGCTTTATTATTCACCAAAACGGTGCACTTTTTTAAATTTATTATTAGCCATTTCCTTTCTGACCATTATGAGTCTTCGCACTCCTTTAATTAGCTCCATGCATTTAGGATAATCTCGTGCGCATCTGCCACGACTAGAACCCCAATATGTTTCATATCTCCTACTAAATTCTAATCTCGTTGGAAACTCACAAAGGACTCTATTTAAAGGGGCTCCACTCACCCATCTAAAGCCTTGTTTCTTAGCAATTTTAGTCACAGCTATATATTCTTCTACATTGTTAACTAATACTGTGCTATCTCTTAAATCAATCATAACTTTCCCTTCTGTCTTATAATTATCAATTCTTGTAATCTGCTCATCAAATTTTTACAATGATAGTCACAATATTTTTCATGATATCCCCCAAATGTGACCCTTCCTCTTTTATCAAAAAACAATCTTGTTGGAAATGGACAGTAGATATAATCTAAAGAGTCTCCAGAATTCCACTCACATCCTTGTTCTTTCGCAATCTGAATTACTTTTTCATATTCTTTTTTATCCTTAACTCCCACAATGCAGTCTCTAAGCTTAATCATTTCCACCCCCAACCTTTCCAGATAAGCATTCTCTTCAAATTTTTACATTTGATGAAGCTTGGTGTATATTCTTTTGTCTCTTCACAATAGCCGAACCATCTGCCTGATACGTCTTGATGAAGTTCATATATTTTCATGAGGTCACCTCCCTTGTCATTACTAAATATCTCAAACTATTTGCCGGAAGTAACATTGCATTGTTAAAATACCATCCTATCTTCTCATCATCTATTAATAAGTGATATTCGTCTAATACAAGATTTGTAATTTCAGTTATTACACAAACTTTCCCACAAAATTTAGACATGTTTTTGCTGAAAAATAAACTTCCCATTGAATTTTCATAATAGTAATGCCGCCCGCTAACTAAATCTTTTCTAATCATTACCCTGTCTCCGACTTTGTACCTCATGATTTTTCCTTTCTAATTTCTACAAGTCTACTTAAATTTCCTACTGGAATAAGCGATGATCTGTACCAGCATCCTTCTGGAGTACCAGATAGATAATAACTTGTAAAACTTATTTTATTGATTCTATAAACTTTTCCGAGATACTTCGCCCCTATCGCATGAACTGCTAGGTTGCGTTTTACACGAACCCAATCTCCAACTTTTAATTCTTTTTTCTCTTGCATATAAGTCCCCCTAAGCACTTAACAGGTTCTAACATTACGTCACTGAAAACCCATTCGCTTGCTTCATTTCCTAGTGCTAGTCTATAGTTAACATAGCCAGGATAAAATGATGAAACTTTATCTATGATTTTATATGCATGGCCACAGAATTTTTGCATGTCAATGTGAAAAAACAAATATTCATTATCACTACCATCATAATAATATCTTGTATTACCTTTCAAATCACTTCTAACTCTTACTATGTCTCCTATTTTATATTTCTCTTGCATATCAAGCTCCTTAACCCATCAACAGGTATCAGCATTGCATCATTAAATACCCATTTATATTCCTCTTTTCCCAGAGATAATCTATAAGTTATTTGATCACAACCAATTGCTACTATTTCATACTCTTTTCCACGAAATTTTTCCATTGCATGAGCAAAATACAACTCCTCTTCATAGAATGGATCTGAAAATGGATAACGTCGTCCACCAACTAAGTCTGTTCGAACTATAACTCTATCTCCAACTTTATATTTCATGTTTCCTCCTCTTATCAACTAGTGCAGTTAGTCCTTTGTAAGGAATGAATTCCTCTGCAGGAAACCAATAATTACTAGCTTCTTCTAATTCATAAGCTTTTCTTTCAGAAGTCTCAGAAATTAGTTTTATAATTGATTTTGTGGTACATATATTTCCTAATAAATAATTTATATCTACGCCCCATAGAATACGAGGAGTATTAGATCTAAAAATTACTTTATCTCCTCTCTTCATGTTGCCTTCTTTCATAGATAGCTAAAAATAAAGTACCTTCTACTGGAATAAACATATCTAACTTAAAGATAAATCCTGATTCTTTGACGCAGCAAGCAAAATCATCTATAGACTCTATAGTCATAATTTTTCCTTTAAAATCTTCTACTGGGATACTCCATACATTTTTATGCAACCTAGGATCAACTATTACTTTATCTCCAACTTTCATCTTATTCCTCCAATATAAAATCAAGTACTTCTGCAATGCTCATACCTGATATGTCTAATAGTTTCATTTCCTTTGAAGCATACTGCACAATACAAATCCCGTCCTTGATTGTGCAGCTTATTATGCTTCTTTTTTTTAATAACTTATCCAATTCCATAATAGCTCCTTGATAATTCTCTTGGGGAGTCGAACCCCAAGAGAACTGTTTATTTTATTGTTTACTCAGCATCTGGCAGATAGAACTTTTTGATTCTATCCTCTCCTACAGCTTCGACAGCAGCCATTGCTACCTCATGAGAGCTGAAGTAAATACCATCTGTGATTTTCCTTCTGCTCCATGTGGAATCAACTTTCTCTGTCTCTCTGTTCCAGCAGAGTTTGTATTTTCTCTGAGAGTGATCGTCCCAGTCAATCTCATCGTTGTGATCAATGGCGAAGCGTTTCAGCTCTGCTACAATCATCAGATACTCAGCGGCTGCATCTCTCTCTTCCTCAGTCTTGAAGCAGTTGCCTACTGCTAAACGCATCACATCTTTCTGGTTCTCTGCTGTGAATACTCCACCGTCCTTCTTTCCTGTACCCCACAGATAGAAGTACTGCTCACCTTCTGTTGGCTCCCAATGTTTCTGTACTGTCTCTGGTGCATCAACCATTCCCTGAAGTGCTCCGATGAGTTCTTTAAGCTCGTCCTGTCCAAGTGCTGCCATAATGTTTGTAATAATAGTTGTGTTGTTCATCATAATCTTAATCTCCTATTCTTGTTTAAAATTTGTTTTTTTGTTGTTTGTTTCAATCTTTACCCATAATCCATATTCAGTTGTAATTTTTCTATATTCAGTTGTAATTTATATGAAAACCTCTTAGTGGGCTAGAGGTCAATCATATACTTTGGCATAAACATTCCTCCTTTACTGTGATTTTATATCAATAATGTCACAAGCAGAATAATACTGATAATGACTTAAAGCCATACCAATTGCTTCCATTTCATTTATTGCGAGGATTTCACAACAGATTTCATTTCCGCTGTAAGTCTGAAGATAAATATGGAAGAATTTCTTTGCCTTCTCCTCTTTCGAGAATATATAAGTACAATCATCTGTATGAGCTGTTGTGTAATCAGTGCTAATAGATGATGCTTCTTCATCATAATCTCTCCACCAGTTTCCATAACCACCATAAGCAGCTTCAATGTACTCAAATGGTTCCTCGCATGGTAAAGCAAGAATCTTTTTCGCTTCTTCAATTGTAGAAAGTAATGCCTCTACATTGATTGTTTCTCTTGTAGTGTGTTCATCAAAATATCCAGAAGATAGATTAACTGCCGCTACACCGAGTGCCGGAGCAATTGTTGATATATCACTCACAGAACCCCATGCTGTTTTGAAATATCCAGTAGACTCTATGAACTCTTCAAAATCTGGATTGTCACAAGAGTAGAATACACAGTCATTGGTCCCTCTTCTATCAATTTCAATGATATAATTTATATCATTGTTTACTATGTAGTCACTTACAGCAAACTTCTCAGCTCCTACGCACCCTTTCTCTTCATCCTCTGTAAACAATACAGAACAATGATACTCTTTAATAATTTGCAGAATAGCGTAGATGCCACACCGGTCGTCTCCCCCAATCCCTTGAGGAGAAGACATGATTGCTCCAGTATACTTAATTTTCTGGACACATTCTTCATGTACTGTATCCATATGAGCAACTAAGAGCACTGGATAAGTACCTTCTGCATAGAGGAATCCATCTTCTGATTTAGGCTCATAACCTGCTGCTTCCAACTTGGCTTCCAGGTGACTCTTTAAAGTCATCTGTTTCATTCTCAAAATCTCTTCTAATTCTGTAATTTTATATTTATTTTTACTCATCTCCGGTCTCCTTTTCTGCACAATCTGGACAAAGTCCTTTGTCACCTTCTTCAATTACGTAATATTTTCCACAATGGACGCATTCTCTAACTTGTTCATTGAGGAAGTAACCATTCTCACTTTCAATGTATGTGTATTTTTCTTCTAAGCAATGTCCACATACTTCCTCATTTGTTGATTCTACATAGAAGATATCATCATTGTTTCGAACTTCTCCACAGCAATCACATTCTGTGAAATCTTCTTCTCTGCAACTATTGCAGATATCCATATCTAACTCTCTGTAATAACTAATCTCTGAATTAGGAACTCTTTCATTGCAATGATCACAATAAGTAGAACATTCGCAGCAATACCATTCTCCGTTGATACGATACATCTCATCTTCGTCATAACGATCACCGCAATCACAACATCTATGAGATCCACTGTCACCATAGTTATCATGACAATCCTCACAAAGAAGAGTGCTTTCCATATCATGCCAATCCCCGCACTTTACACAGTAGATATCATGTCCAACTGTCATATGCCTATTATCTACTCTTCCCTTGGGAATCATTTTGATAATTTTACTTACTGAGCACTCACTCTGGCACTTATAATCTCTGTAGTGGGTACCTTCAGAATTAATAACTGAGCAACAAGCAGAGGTGCCGCCTTTCTTTCTCCAAAGGTTAGGAGCCACTAAACAATCAGCGATGATTTTCTGAAGCTGTGCTCTAATTGGAGTGTACAGTGAGTTTTTACCATCATTGCACTGAGGGTAGAGTCTTCCCTGTACAAGGATTCCATCTTTATAATGGAATAACTGACGGATGATTTTCGGCTCGAACTCTAAGTCATTTCCGTCGTACTCTTTATCTACCTGATAGTAAACCATTGTAGTTCCATCAAGGAGATAACTCATAGTTCCGGAACAGTGGCAACCTGAGAACCCATTAGGATTGTTTTTATCAAGTGTGTGGCAAGAAGACCAGCTATTTCCATTGGAGGATAACAGATAATCAACTGGATTAACTGACAGGATGGTGTGCCGGACAACATCCAGTGGATTGATTGCATCTGAATATTTGGCATACCTCTTTTCAAAATCTGAATCAGAAGTAATACCTATAAGTGTACAGATTTTCTTCACTGCTCTTGAGGTTTTCTGACCTGCTGAAATACCTTTAATATCAGGATAGCATTCTTTAATTAAAGAAGCTGTTCGTTCATCCAAAAGCTGTTCTCTGTAATCTCTCAGTGCAAACAAAGCATCTGTGCGTCTTCCCTCGACAATCATCCAATTAATGAAATTATAAATTTTCTCCTCGTCTGGCTGTCCCTTGATATTCTGATCAAATGCTATATAACATTTTTCATCATTCCAGTTAGGATGATGTTTTAATAACTCCATCAGAGGAGCCTTGTTATCTGCCCATGTATTGATGATTTTATCAATGGCTGAATTGCCCCAAGGGATATCATACATATTCAGAACTTTAATCATACCCTGTTTCATTGTTTCCTTATTCATGCTACAAATCCTCCTAAAATTGTTTCATATAATTCCTGTGGAATCTGTTCTTTTCCTAAGTACTGTTCAGAGATTTCTCTTGCTCTCTGTACAGCTAAAGTTCCCTTGTCTTTGATTTTTTCGTAGAATGCTTCAACAGTATTCATGACTTTTGAAACTGTCTCGTACTCTGTATACAACTCTTTGTCATCTGACTGAATCTGCTCGAACACTTCCTGTACTCCATAGGTTACGAAGCATTCTGGACAATAATCATTGACTAAAGGTCCGGAAATAATCTTTCCGCAGTGTTTACAGATGGAGATTTTATAATCTCTCTCATCTAAATCTTTGTAATCTCCATTTTCAAACTTGAAGACCTCATACTGGTCAAAGATATAAGCTGCTTCGTACCCCTTAGCGAGCTCCTCGAACTGAATCAGAACCTCTACAGAATCCTCTTTTTCTTGCGAGAATGTTTTTATTTTCTTGTTTAGAGGTTTCATTTTAAACTGACTGTCCTCAATGTAGAGGAACTTTGAGTCAAAGTTCTCTGTGATATCTTCTCCTAAGACATAGTTCTTGAAGAGGAATCCAAGGACAATATCAATGTCCTTAGATTCTACCTCTGATGAAGTGATTCTGTTATCTTTATATAAACTAATAAGTACCATGTTTGTTCTCCTTTCTTAACTGTAACTGCATTATAAACCAGTTTGTAAAACTTGTCAATACTTTTTACAAACTTGTTTAAGAAATTTTCTTTCCTTTCTCGTTAAACTGTTTTGGTTCACCAAGAGATACAAGATAGTCCTGCAGGTAGAGAGCAAGACTTAATTCAACTCTTTCTGGATAAGCAGCTATTCCTTTTGCTTTAAGTGTACTTGGCTCAGTTCCTCTCATAATAGGCAATACTTTTACTAATCCAATATCTCCGTAGAAGCAATAAATTTTATATAAGTTCCTAATTATCTTGTCACATAATCCATCTCCTGATAAGTTATAACCAGCTTTACAACAAGTAGATATAATACTTTCATAAGCTATCTTACCTTTTGCTTTAATTATCCTGTAAGCGGATGTGTAACTACCAATAGTTCCTGGTTTTCTTACCCCTTTGTCTTCTGCAATGCTTAAATTATATTCATCAACCACTTCCTGCAACGCTACAGCATTTGGCTCTCCTAAGATAAGGTTTGCCTTATGCATCTGTAAAGGCGTAACTTTTTCAGTATACAAGCTCTGTCTTGTAAAGATACTTGCTTCGAAATGTCTTCTCTCATCTGGATCAGATGGGGCTGAAGTAATAACAACACATTCGAGTTTATCTAAAATACCTTCTGATGCAATGAAACGACCATAACCGTCTACAATAGAAAAAGTGCACTCTTCTGGATGTGGCACCACTAATAATGCATCCATAATCATATGATCAAAATTGTCATGCATTGCTTTAATTTTTCTATGATTTCGTGTTTCCAGCCGCTGATAAGCAGGATCGACAGACATCAGTTCCCTTGGAATTACTGCGCATGCCTTTGTACCAGAGATTAATAAGTTGCTCATAACTGTGTTGTAAACGATGTTTTCCATTTTGTTTTCCTCTTTTCTTTTTTTATATAATAAAAAAGAGCTGTTTTCACAGCTCTAATTTTATTTCATAGTTTAATAGTTACATTCTACTAAGTTGGTGAGATACTCAATACCATGACCACATAAAGCAGTCAGAATTTCATCTAATATGTCAAATTCTCCGTCTGTTTCGCATGATTCAAGAGCTTGAATGATTCCGTAGCCTTTTTCATACTCACTGGTATTCACAAGTTCCTTAGTTACTGTGTCACCGAGTTTTTCCTCGGCATAATCAACTCTGTAGAGTCTTTCCTTTGCTGTCTTCATTTTGAAAACCTCCTTGATATGATTAATTCTTTAAGATTTTTTGGATCCTTTGTCCAAATTAAATCTTTATCTTTGTATTTCATTTCATAAGTAAGTCCATTTACAGTTGACTTATATAGAGCTTTTATAGAGCAAATGCCACGAATAGTGCTCAAATTTTCATCGTAATTACTGCCTATCATAAAACCAGCATGTCCAATAATA
>ENA-OQHI01001017-OQHI01001017.1-human-gut-metagenome-genome-assembly--contig:-NODE-1017-length-14809-cov-3.679677_pt1 | contig 14809 bp, 17 predicted proteins | sample MGYA00242561_ERZ504713 | MGnify/ENA primary metagenome ERZ504713 (study PRJEB26092, sample SAMD00036217) | human gut metagenome | host: Homo sapiens | study: EMG produced TPA metagenomics assembly of... | reverse complement strand
CGCCTATCATTGAGAAGTGCTGCGATATTGAACACTATGGAAAAGCGAAGAACTACCATCAAGGAAGCATCACAGTAAGAGCAGTTTTGACAGTACTGCGAGATATGGCGGGCGACTCAGAAGTCAACAGGGAATTGCAAGAAGAGATAGATGACTTAATCAGAATATGCAAAAAGGTATCCGATGCGGGGTGATTCTGCATCGGATTTTCTATTAGAGAAAAACGAAAAAACATGTACGCAATCAAAGGAATGGCAGTAAAAGCGTCTCGAACTGTTCAAGATTCTCAAAAGCAGATAAATAAAGAAAGTACGAGGTACATCATGAAGAAATATCGCTATTATATGTGTGGGATGTTTAACGGCACCGATGGAAATAGATACGACATCTGTATTCCGTCACCATTTGTGCGAAACTCAAAAGCTGAAGCCATGAATGACGATAACTTTGCCTACCGTTTTTGTGCCATTGATTCAGCAGAACCCATGCTAGTTGCTTTTGCAAGTGAGCATTTTGAACCCATGAACAACGGCAAAATGCAGTTAAAATGCTGGGTAGACAAGAATATCGTCGGAACCTATACCTTTGAAGAATTCAAGAAAAATGGCGGGTATATTCGACAATTAAAGCCAAGCAGTAGGGGAAAGTATGTAACTGATGAGTCGGACTTTATTGACACAGATAAATCGTTTGCCGATGTGTTTCCATATATAGAGCAGGGAAAGCTCTACTATGTGGATGTGGAAGCGTATAGTATTGAAGAAATGGTAAATGTAAGCTAATAATACACCGTTTGCGAACAGACAAACAGCATAACCTTTTACCAATCAAGCCGCTCGATAGCCATTACGCTATCGAGCGGCTTTTTCTTTTTTTGTGAAGGACAGTATTTGTGAAACCTCATGATTTTCTGTTTGGCAAAAAGTAGTCACCTAAATTAGATTGACCCAGAACATAACATATGTTATACTATTATTAAAGTAAAATGTTATATTGAGAGGCGGTCATTATGAACATCTTTTTCCAAATAAGACAAGCACTTGGTTACACACAAGAAGAATTGGCAAAAGAAATTGATGTCTCATTTGCAACGGTAAATCGTTGGGAAAATTTAAAGACCATGCCAAGCCAAAAGGCGCAAGAAAAACTGTTAAATCTGTGTAACAACAAAGGTATAAACATAGTAAGTATCTTTCTGGATAAAATAGAAGAAGCATCCAATGAAATTTTGAAAAAGAATCCCGGTTGCAAAGTTCTGTATCATGGGTCAAAATCCGGCATAGTTAGACCAATTCAACCAAAAAGTCGTGATGTGTGCGATTTCGGGTCTGGATTTTATATGGGAACAGACCCCAAGCAACCGCTAACGCTGATTTGTGATTTTGAAGAAGCAAAGTTCTATATCCTTTCGGTTAATGTGGAAGAACTTAAAACGCATGTATTTGCTCCAGACCTTGATTGGGCACTCTTTGTCGCCTTTAACCGCAGGAAGATGGACAGTATCGTAGATACTCCATTGTATAACAAATATAAAGCTATTGGTATTGATAAAGACATCATTGTTGGAAGCATCGCAAATGACAGAATGTTCTTCGTAATGGATAGCTTCTTCAACGGGAATATTACCGATATGGCTTTAAAAGAAAGTCTACACGCATTGAACCTCGGTTTTCAATATGTGGCAAAAACAAAAGACGCATGTGCAAGAATCAAAATAGAAAAAGAAATTAGCTTGCCTTTGATTGTCAGACAAGCATTCAAAACGGTAAGTAACGAAAACCGAGAAAATGGCATTCGCTATGCAACTGAAGTATGTAAAAAGTATCGAAGAAACGGATTCTACTTTGATGAAATTCTAAGCAACTCTTCGGGGGTATAAGATAATATGCTTGAGCCATGGAAATTACAGTTGTGTGACATACAGGGTAGATTATTCGAAAATTCAGCAAAAGCAGGATACAGCAGCAAACAATTCATAAAGAAATTTATGACATCCTCACTTGCAAAGGATTTAGATTCTTCTTATAACAGAATGCAGTGGGCTGGTGAAGAATATTTACTAGAAGAGTTTGCAGATAGATGTCCAGATACGCCAAAAGAAGGAGAACCATACAACAACGAAGTTCTTTACTGGGCAGGTTACTTGTATCGCTATTGGCATTTCGTTACTGGCGAATCCAGTAAAGACATTTACAAGCAAGCACCTGCTGAAACCATGAATACAAACTATCTGATATTCCACTCCATGTCTGCAGAACTGGCAATAGAAGACCTAAAGGAAATTCACAAACAAAAAAGTAAAAAAAGAGACAAACAAGCAAAAGGAGAAACATAATGTATCCGACAGATTTATGTTGGGAAACAGGCAATTATACCGATGATTGCTGCTGCGATTTTTGTGAACATCGTGAAGAATGCAGCGGTTATGACGACGACAACGATTAGTCCTAAAATATAAAAACAGCCCCTTACCAGTGTTTTTCTGGAAAGGGGCTACTTTTTTGCAATTTCACCCATGCAAGATATCGCGTTTTGTTGTATTTTTCCAAAATGAAACCTTTAATATGGCGTATGTTGGCTTGACAAATGAATTACAACGAACTTGAGGCTTTAGTCAAAAGCGAGCACAAGCAAAGGGGCATTCCGCTATGAGCACTTGCGCCACAAAGTAAAACAACAATACAACCTTTTACCGATTAAGCCGCCTGATAGTTATAACACTATTGAGCGGCTTTTTCTTTTAATTAGAAAACCGTGTGGATAGTTTTATAGTAATTCAAAAATACAGCGGCATATTGTGTTTTTCCAAAACGAAACCTTTAATTCGGCTTTTCCATAAAAACACCTTTAATATGTGGTAGCTCGACTTGACAAAGGAGCCTGCAACTATAGTCGTTGGAAAAATCCACAAACACTTAGCTTGTATTTAGTCAATGTTAAGCTAGTATCTAGCTAGTTTGTAGCAAGTATTTTCCGGTATTTATTGCAGTAGCACGCAAAAATAATGTTACTATGCTGTTTTTGACGAGTGTCACATTAGCTTACATTCTTATCTAAAACCTCTAATTAGCTTTTAAGAAGCCGTGGCAATTCATCTTCCTCATTCATATGTGGGATGAATTGCCGAACACTGTAACATGTAGCGTGAGTGGCTTTATAAAAGACGGCATCACACTTGCTGACCGTGCTTGAACATGCAGTGCTTGTGGAGCGGCACATAACCGTGACCACAATGCTGCCATTAACATTCATCCAATTCTCACCCACGCTATACCACATGCAACAGCGGTGTAAGTCCATTGTACTCGGCAACACGGATGGAAACCGTGCCTAACAATTCATCGAGCGGTAACAAATTGGAGTCATGCTGGACTTCAAGTCCCTTCCTTCAAGTGGGGGATAGTTGACGAAGGTATATGCAGTCTCAAAGCGGATGCAGAAAAACGCGGTATATGTTATAATAATGTTATCGAAGTGGTGCGAACCTTAAGCTAACATAAATTGCTGGAAGCTTCACACCAAAAATCAATGGTTGGAGGGTGATACCAATGCAGTAAGTATATTGGTGCTTTAATGTGTGAAGCACATAGTTTACACCCCACATGGGGTACGTTGATGGAAATGATGTTCCGGTGAAAGTCGTTTGCTCGCAATGTAGTTTGCGCCCCGCATGGGGTGCGTTAGATTGAAATAAACGATATGCTCCCGAATAATAAGTCGGAAACCGTGTTGCACCCCGCATGGGGTGCATTAGATTGAAATTCGAAAGCTATGACAAAAATGTGTTCCTGTAGTCATCGCACCCCGCATGGGGTGTGTTAGATTGAAACAAGGGCGGGGTAGACTTTGGTCGGCTCTGGCATCGGCAAATGCACCCCGCACGGGGTGCATTAGATTGAAATTGTACCACGGATTGACTTGCACCCCGCATGGGGTGTAATAAAGCAGCCTTTTATCAACATTTTTGCTGATAAAAGGTTGCTTTTTCTATTTGTAGGTATAATAGGTTAATAATATAATTGCACTATGTAATATTACAAATACTGTATCAGGAGAAAAACCGAGTGAAACAAAGGGGTAAAACCGACCTACAATATAAAGCACTTGAGACAATATTGAAGTGTATCTCAGCTATCGTCCTATGTTCGTTCATCGGGTGGTTTATAGTAGACGATGCTAACAATAAAGTCATGTATGCAATGTATGAGACAAAGAAAACTGCACTTGAGGCATCATGGAATAAAGCGGTAGAAGACGGAAAAGCTGCTGTTGAGGCGCAGCGTGCAGAGGAAGAACGACTCGCTGCAGAGGAAGCTGCTCGCAAAGCAGCCGAGGAAGCGGAAGCAAAGCGCTTGCAGGAAGAACAGGAAGCAAAAGAACGCGCAGCACAAGCTGATGGCGTAGCGAAAGAGAATGTTGTTTACGGAAGTAAGCTTGGACATGTATCCGTTGATGGAACGAATGTAAGCTGTTCTCTTTATTGGGGAGACAGTAATACGCAGTTTCGTTACGGAGCAGGATGTCATGCAGAAGATGGCTGCGTTCTTCCGGGAGATAATGGAACTGTATTTATCGGAGGTCATACCGGAACCGTATTTTCAGACCTTGGCTCTTGTCAAATTGGCAGTTTGATTCATCTGACAACAAGTTGGGGCAGTTTTGACTATCAAATCACGGATATGCAGGTAATCAATGAGACAGACATCGATAAGTGCAGATTCGGAGCCACAGAACCAAGTTGTATCTTATATACTTGTTATCCATTTGGCATTCTTGTCCACACGACACAGAGGTACGCAGTTTACGCGGACTTGGTATCCAGTACACTGTACGATGCATCGAACAGTGTCGTATAGGAATCGAGGTTAAAACAATGAGTACGTACAACATCGAATTTCCAAAGTGGCGCGATGAAGTATACAGAAAGCATGGGTATGACCCTCGTGGATGGTATGGGGCAGAAGTTGCAGAGAAGATGCACCAAGAGGCAATGCGTACATATATTGGCCCAGCAGCAACGACAAAAGACTACCTCGAAGTGCAACACACGCAAGAGGAAGATAAATATTTTGCATTCATCATAAAAAGAGTTCGGGAAAAGAACATTGATATAAGTAAACTGTCCGATTCAGAACGTTGGAAACTGATGGATGAACTGGTGAACGAGTATTTCGGAAATAGCTGATAATTGTTTGGGAGGTAGATGTATGTCAGAAGATAAAATTGAGTTTGCAAAGGACCTTGTCGCCTCCAACATTAGTAAGGCAAACAAGGAAGAAAGTAGCTCATTAAATAACGATGATATATCGACAATAAAAGAAACCAATCATACGATTCGACAAATCGAAAGAAAACGAGCGGAAAAAGCAGCTCGTCGCATACAACAAACATCCATGCAGACGATTTTGTCTGCAGAACATGATGTACTCTTACGCGCAGCCAAACGCAATGCAGCGCAGTATGCGGATTCGGAACTCGCTGTTAAAGATAAACTTTTGAATAAATGAGCCGCCGCACTCTCGTGACTTTAGTCGTGAGTTAGGCGGCTCGGAGTGAAAAGAGGCTCACGAATGAAGGTTATATCCAGCTATGGCATAGAAATCAAAAAACAGCATATGTTCGACACCACGATTAAGCTTTATCGCGGAGCCGTATCTTTCTTAATCGACTGTCTTAGTAACGAGTGGTCAGCCATTCAGGCCATCGATAAAGCAAAAGCACGGTTCAACTTTGCCGAAAAGCTTGTGCATACGACTAAAAGTAACAAAGCAAAGTATGATTTCGACGCCAAATTCTATAAGTTCCCCAGCTACTTGCGGCGTGCAGCCATTCAGGCGGCATTGGGCTCAGTTAGTAGCTATCATTCCAACCACAAAAACTGGGAAGCCAACGGTAAGGTTGGCAAAGAGCCTAAGCTACAATATGACAGGTTCTGCTTTCCAGCTTTTTATAAAACCGCCATGTATACAGAAAGCAGCACTCCAAATCGCTGTTGGCTAAAACTCTATAACCAAAAGGACTGGGTCTGGGTTTCTGTAAAAATGCGTCCCACTGATGTAAAGTACATCACAAAATATTGGTCTCACTGCGAAAAGAGTGCTCCTACCCTCGAAAAGAAGCATAAGAAGTATTTCCTGCGCTTTGCATTTGAGGAAAGCGTACAATTTGCAGATGTAGAAGTTCAGGACCGGCGTATCTGTGCCGTTGACTTAGGTCTTAATACAGATGCAGTTTGCAGTATTATGACAGCGGATGGAACTGTCCTTGCGAGAAAGTTTATCAACTTCCCATGTGAAAAAGACCATCTGTATCATGTGCTCAATCGCATTAAGCGTAAGCAGCGGGAGCATGGACCAAAAGGTGCAACCTCCATGTGGCGTTACGCCAAAGCTCTGAATGACGATATCGCGAAAAAGGTAGCCGAAGCTATTACTGACTTTGCTGTGCTGTATTCAGCGCACACTGTTGTGTTTGAGCACTTGGATTTCAAGGGCAAGAAGCACGGCGGCAGCAAAGCACAGAAACTGTCTATGTGGAAGCGTAATTCCATACAGGATTATGTGGAGCACAAAGCTCATCGATGCGGCATCCGCATTTCGCGTATCTGCGCTTGGGGAACCAGCAAACTTGCCTTTGATGGCAGCGGCACACTCAAGCGTAACGAAAACAACCATGCCCTTGCAACCTTTGTAAGCGGCAAATCCTATAACTGTGACTTAAGCGCGAGCTACAATATCGGTGCTCGCTATTTTGTCAGAGAGTTACTTAAACCCTTGCCGGTGACGGTAAGGTCGAAACTCACGGCTAAAGTTCCGGGAGCGGAGTTTAGAACCCAAACCACACTTGCAACGCTTAAAAACTTGTACCCAGAATACAAGAAGCTTGGTCTACGAGCAGCGTAAGATGTAGGCTAACTGTGACAATTAGCTTTCTTGCGGTGAATTTGTCCTTCAGGACAGGTTTGCTGAGGGATTGCTGTACCATTCCGTTAGTAAGTCCCTTTCCATAAAAGAAGGGAAGCCAGCGACTTTAGTCGTGGGAGGGTTCACTACAACACAACAGCAGCAGCCAAAATATCAATCCGGTCCGATGACATTTAAACGAAACGCTTCCGATGCATTCGCTTACTATTGGGTCATTGCCATGTATACACTCTCCGTCTACGAATTCGTTTCATTTGTAAGGTATGGTGCATATAATGCTACATCAAGCCTAATTGCATCTCTCGGTATCATTGGATGGTGCTTTAGTTCAAAAGTCGGAGCACAAGAGCAAAAGAACTATACGATTGAATTTGGCGTTAACGGTACATTGGGCAACGGTTTCTCAATGCGTTACAAGGGTCATCCATTGACGCACTCCCACCCCTCATGGAGTGGGATTCTTCGTTCTCAACAACATTGGATGACTAATGATTTTCCATCACGGAGTGGTGGATTCACACGCTAAAAAGCGAGACCATCAGTTTATCCTTTGCCAAAAGAAACGCTTGGATGTACATCCTTCCAATGGGAGTTTCACCAGCCCCTGCATCCGAAGATGTGCTAAACTGGCAGTACTAAGGCGGCGTCGACGCCTTATGGAAAAGTATATTTCCTTAGAATCCAACGCTTGCAGGCAGCCAATCTCGGCTGCTTTGCAGGCGTTCTTTTGTTTGTTCATACAGTTTTAAAAACTGCTGGAAGTCCTTTTTGATAGAACACTTATTATAGGTTTCCAAATTCTTGTCGAGATGTGCCAAAAGGAACGCAGAATACAAATCACGTTGAACAACAGTGCCGTTTGACAGTTCGGCAAAACGCTGTGAGAGCTTCTTTTTGGTATAGCTCTCATTCGTATGGTCAAACTGCGAGGCTTTCGTTTTGAATGTGCTTACTTTGATAACCTGACCATCATAGCGTTTTGCTTTCTGCTCCAGAATAGTTAGAAAAGCAGCAGGAGCGCAGCGCCCTAAAGATTTGCCGAAGCGCTTTTTGCTATGTATCCTGCCAGTTTTAGCGTTTACTTTTGTTTCCTTGCTGCGCTTTTGTAGGGCCTTATAGTTCATGTCTTCCACATAGAAGACATTACCATGAGCAAGCAGTTCGTTAGCAAGAATACTGTGTTCGGTTTTACGAATAGCAGCAAGCTTACGATACAAGTCTTTCAGCTTATAACGCAGCTTCAAATAATGTTTGCTGTATTGCACTTGCGTATTTGCTTATGGCCATTCTTACGTTTGAGCCGCTTAACGGTGCCGTCCGCGTTAAAATACTGCGGATTAAAAGCTCTGCGCGAACGGTCCATTGCACGCTGTATGCGGGCAATCTCTTTTACTAAGCCATTGCGAAGTTCGGCTACGGCAGAAGGAGCTAATACACGCAAGTCGCAGATATCTTTGCCGCTGATAGCGAGCGTTTGCGTACCAATATCCAAGCCTACTTTGCCATCATTTACTGGATGCTTCATAACACCGTTGCTGTCACATTTGACAGGCGGTTCTCCGGCAAGTGCAAGCTGTACAAAGTAACGCCATCTGCCACGAACGATATCACGCTTGATAGTGCAGTACTTCACCTTGCTTTTGAGCGCTTCTCGCTGATACCAGCCAGTATTGCCTTTACGTATAGATACAGGAATACAGTGTCCACAGAACTTGATGTTTGGTACAGCGTTATTCACAAAGACAATGCCGGTCACATTGCTCTTAGCGGCAAAGCTTACAAAATCATCCAGCCTTTTGTAGTGAACCGTCTTGCCATTCTTGTAAAGAAACTTTTCCCAAGCATACCACACACGAGTAGCAACCTTTTGTGCGATGGCAGAATGCAGATGATGGTACTTTGCAAAAGGCTTAATCAGCTTCTCAAACGAGGTATTAGAAAAACCGTGCTTAGTGAGGAAGTCTGTACGCTGTGCATAAAGAGCCTTTCGCTCATTGCTGTCTTTTTGGGCAGCAACAATATCTGCAAGCAGCTTTTTGTAGGTACGCATTTTACGGGCTTGATGCCACATCTTGATTGTCTTTTCCAGCAACCAATTATATGCATCACAATAATGCTTGAAATTGCCGTATAGCATGACCTCGTCATGCTCGTTTGTCACGAGCGGCAGCGTCAAAATGTATGTTGGTGTTTTTGATTTCGTACCATACGGCAAAGTTCACTCCCCCTTGTTTTTTGCGTTTCTATATATCGCTGTATCATTGCATTGGATACATCACCATCTGTACTTACAAAGTAGCTGCGTGTCCATAGAGTATTTGTCTTAATGACATTTGAGAACTCTTTAAGCAATGCTCTTGATGTATTGGTTTTGATGATGCGCATTACATCAGCTGGGCTTACGCTGGGCGGCACATTCAAAAACAGATGACAATGGTCAATATGACACTCCATAGCTAAAATATAAAAATCATTTTGCTCGCAAATTTGGCGGACAAGCTCTTCGAATCGAGCTTCCACACCATCTATAAGAAATATTTTTCTACGATAGCGCGGGCAAAATACAAAATGATAGTTCACCATGGAAACGGTGGTTGCGGTCCTTCTATAATCTCTTTTCATATATCATATTGTATCATATTCTGCTACAAAAGTCATTAAACGATTATGAATTTTGTTCGATAATATGAAAATAATATGAGTGCCTTTCATCCCACAGCTCACGCAGTGGGCTTTCCCGGCGCATTATCTGTAAAAGTATCTTACACTCTGGATGGGCAAGGGAGATTTGTAGGAGGCAAAAATCTAAAAGATAGTATTTTCTTTGCTGATGGGACGAAAATAAGTGGACATCAGAAAATGTAGGTATAATAACCAAGCACAAACACTGTAAAAAAACATACTTTAAGATAATCTGCAGAAGAAAAAGCAGTCTTTATGAGAAATCGTAAGGACTGTTTTTTGTTTGTGTAAGTAGCCCGTCAAATCAGACGGAAAATACCCAATTCTAAAAAGGAGTGTATTAAAATGACTAACGCAAATGAAATGGCAGAAAAAGGCTTCAACACAGGCTTTACCGACGCTGAGGGTCACGAACTTCATGTAGGTGATTACATCCGTATCTGCAACAATATTGGAAAAATCGTTTTTTCCTGTGGCGCATTCGGCATCTTTATTGCAGATGAAGTTCCTTGGGATACCCTTGAGGAACTGGTGCGAAAAGACAGTGGAAATCGCCCTTCTTTCTTGTACAATGACAACTTCATCAGCTTTTGGGAGATTGTCTGGAACTTGAGTGAGGACACGGACGAGCCGTGTTTGCCCTATGTTGAGAGCATCACTGCGACCGGCGGCATTTTCACCGACGAGAACGGCAATAAGGATGTCTTCATGGGCTGCATCAACGGTTGCTCCGCCACATTGACTCAGTGCGAATACACCTGCGGACGCTACCACACGTGTGATACCGTAGCAGTGGCAAACGACTTGCTTCGCGATGAAGAGCTTGGGAAGGAGGAAAATGATAAGAAGTATCTTTTCCCTGAAAGCAATGTCATCGACATGTCGAAACTCTACAAAGATGGTGAAGATGTGATGTTCTATTGGTGCAATGCCTGCGGAGAAGTAAATCTCCCCGGTGATATTGGCATTGTGCTACACGAAAAGGATGAACTGCCTCTTCACATCCAAAGCATCTATGCCAATCTGGAGTGCGAATGCAATGAGACAAATGAGTATGCCGCCAGCATCTGTAATAAGAGCGGCATCCTTCTCTTGGCTCTCTATCCGTACCAATTTGTTGCAGATGTGCTAAAAATTAACGAACGAAGCCAGAAGGCACAAGATGCAACCGAGCAGTTTGCCTTGAATCTCAAGGCTTTCTCTAATGACTTGCTTGCGGAGTTCAAGAAGATTGACCCGAATTGCGAGGTCGTTCTGGGAATTCATACCGACCCGGATGGTCCGGAGCTCGGCGTGTTTATCCCATTCTTTGAAGATGAAAAGCCTGTTGAAAACAACCTTTCTGCAGTCCGCAAAAAATTCAATGAGATTGCGTACTCTGATGCAGTGTGCAACCTTATCCGTAAGGGGGTTAATAGCAATGGCTAAAAAGGGTGGACATCTTCCTAACTGTGCTGTCGAAGAAGTAATGGATAAAGTGGCAAACGACTTGCTGTGTGCCGACAAACTTGGGAAGGGAGAATAAACACATGACCATCAAACATCCCATTACCGGTGAACGCACCGGTTACTTTGACGAGAATGCCACCGCTCTGAAGGCTGGCGATACCGTGGAGCTCTTTGGGCAGAACGGAACCGTCACCTTCGACGGTATCATTTTCCAGAACGGCGTGCCTTGGGAAGCCATCAAGGACAAGGTATGGCGGCTTTATAAAAGCAGCCCTTGCCTTGTGAACAAGACGAACTTCTTGAGCTTCATCGAGACTATCATGAATTTCTGTGATGACATTGAGGGAACGAAGCTCCCGTTTGTCAAGAAAATCAATAACAAGGAGGTTACTCACGATGGCAGAAAAGCTTGCTGAATCTTACAAGAAAGCCTACGGATTCTGGGAAGTTACTACGGAAGGCGACTGCGAAGGCAAGTCTGTCAGTAGGCTCGGTATCTATGAGGGTTACATTGATGAGATTGCTCTGGCATTGGCAGACCGGTGCTATTATTCCTTGTGTTTTCGTCCCATTGACCCGCGTGCTCTCGATTTGACGCCCAAGCGCAAATCCGTAGAAATTTCTTTCGATATCGGGTCGAACACTTGGGACATGGACAACGAGGGTATCGTTGCAGCTTTCAAAGAGGTGCTTAAAGACCGTCCCGTCTATGTTTGTAAAGGGCGCTTCTTTAGCTGTGTAAACATCTCTACCGAAGAAGAGACCGAAGAGGAAAAACGGCAAAAAATCCTGAAAAAGCTTTCTCCTGAGGAACGTCGAATTTTGGGTATTGAGGAGTAAAAACTATGAAGGAAATTGCATTTACCGTAAACCCCGACTCGGAGCTGTATGCTAACCATTTCATCCAGAAGGCTGAGAAAAAGCGGTTTGCAGAACTCGCTTCTGCTTTCCTTAACGCTCATTTTCCCGGCGAAGGCAACAATAGCATCATGCTTGGCAAGCGTTTGGAAGTCGAACTTTCTCCTGAAACAGAAGAAAAGTTCCGCAGCCAGCTTCTTAAAAACAAGAACAGCAGTGGCTTTTCCATGTTCAAAGCAAAATCCACCGAAAATCAGTGCTGGCACGAGGAGGTTATTTCCAAAGTTGACCTCAAAAAATACGAAGCCTCTCGTTTTTGGTGGATGGATTTTCCGGGCGTTGGGCATCTGCGCACAAGTCTCTGGGATGATGGAAACGGCAATGTCTATGGTTACTATTGTTCCGAATTCTACTCTGACAAGGGCACGATTCCTGACTACGCCACAGAAATCAAGCTGAGCGAGTATTACGCCGCTGTGGAAGCGTACGAGGCCGAGGTGAAGGCAAAGTGAATCTCACCATCTCCCGCTCAATAATCAGCCTCAGCAAAGGCATTTCTGTCGTCAATCAATATACGGATTTCGTTCCGTTCAGTCTCAACGACCAACTTTCGTTTGAGCTTGCAAATCAGAAATATATCTCTGCTTCTTGAAGAATGAGCAAACAAAATACAAGGAGAAACGCTATATGGAATTTAATCTGATTGGTTATGAAAACGGTAAAGAAGTAAAAGTTCCTATTCCGTTTGATGAAATCGTTAAGCAGTTCTGGCCTTATCACAATGCTCCATCCAAAGTGGCTGTATCAACCTCTCTAGGAGACGACAGCGCAATTGCTGAACTTCCCGCGTATGACGGAGAAAAAGATTCGTATCCCGGCATTGACGTTAATACATATAATCCTAAGACAGACCGTCCTTGTTCTTGGTTTCGAATCGAGCTAAAAAATGCAACGGATGATACTGTAAGAGGCTACCTCTACGGTGGCGAAGATGGTATCGAATCCGAAGAGCCGCTCGTTGAAATCGTTGACGGTGTTCGTAAGGATGGGGATGAATCTCCTCGCGTGCTTTGGAACTCTTCGGAGGTTCATTTTGAGCCGATGACGAGCAAAAACTTTGAATTGCGAAAAAGAGCAGTAACGAAAGACCAGCTCGACGCTGTTGATGAAACCATCAACAACACAAAAAACAACTTGCCGACAAACGGAAAGAAGCCTGACATCAGCGAGTTTAAGCCCGTTATCGACCCGGAAAACTGCATCTGTGTTTACGGACTCAGCGACGACCTCGTCGAAATCGAAAACACAGAATACGAAGACGACGAAATCGACTGTTACGATTGTAAAGGTGTACGCCTTCACTTCTTTGATGGTACGGTTGCGTTTGTTTCGTATGGCGACAACGGAATTTGGCGCATTAAAATTGAACACCAAGGGTTCGCTCCAAATGAAATTGTAAAAAATGAAGACCGTGACTACGATGCATACAGCGACATTCTGAAAATTGATGCCGATGTACAGAAACACGAAATTATCCATTAAACAAAAAGAGGTGAAAGCATTATGCACGTAAACACAATTGATGAAAAAACATTCTTTGAATATCTCCGCAACCCCGCTTACTTTTCCACCTACTTATCGCTGGATGGTTATGTCGTGAACGCCAACGGATACAGGAGCTACTATCGCTTCGTTCGTGTTCGTTTGGCTGATGGTTTTGCTGATGGAGAACATCATGTTGAAGCACTGTTTGGTCAGTCTTATCCGACTTACAACAGTTCGATGAGTGACCGCCATTTTGACAGAACGCAGAATCTGGAATTCATGGCTTACATTGTAGACTATGAAAAGACGTATTGTGAAACGTACACATTCCAGACTTTGTTTGCTCCCGATTTAACGAAAACCGTTTCCCACTTCGTAACGAACGATATGGCAAAAGCTTTGCAGAATTACATGGAAAGCACAACGCCAATCACCGCAGAAGACTACAACGATAAAACTCTGCAGGCTATTGCGTATGAAAAAGCGAAGGAAGAATATGTCTTCAATAACGCAAGCGAAAAAGCCGTGGATAGCTTCTGCGAGTTCTTGAAAGCAATCGACGATACTGCCACTGTTGAATATCTTGCCAATCCTTCCGGTTGGGCAAAACGAGTAGTTGAGATTCTCGACAGCAGTGATAAGGAGCATCCTTTCAGCACAGGAAAGGGGAAGCATTGTATCGTATTGCAGCATCTGGTTGCACAGTATTGCAAGCAGTTCAACGATAATCCGCATTGTTGGGAGCATGTATACAAAGAGCTCTTTGATGCAATCAGAGAACGCAAGAATGTTCGCATTGTCATTGAGGCCGGTGGAAAATCGATTCAGGCATTGTATCCTGTAGCCAACATCATATTGTTCTCCACGGTTAAAGAAAATGCCATTTCAACAATCTACATTGCACCACGCAAGCTGGCAGACGATGTGGATAAATTCCTGTGTGATAACTACCATGGGCACAGGTTCAGAGGTGACATCCCTATTGCCACCATTTCTCGCATTGAAAGTGGGAAAAAAGTTCTTTGGGAGAATCCTCTTTTGATGGCGAGGTGAAAACACATATATAACGATGTTACGTATATAACGTACATCCAATAATTATAAAGTAGCCGCTCACCGTTTGGTGAGCGGCTATTTTTTATTGCCTTAAAGCGGATGCAGAGTAATATAGTATATGTTATAATAATGTTATCGAAGTGGTGCGAACCTTAAGTGAACATAAAATCACTGGGAACTTCGCACCAAAGAATCAATAATTAGAGGGTGATTCCAATGCAATAAGTATGTGGGTGTTTTAATGTGTAAAGCACCTAATTAGCAAAGCTGTACATCCTATGTGCTACTAAGACATA
>ENA-OQHI01001016-OQHI01001016.1-human-gut-metagenome-genome-assembly--contig:-NODE-1016-length-14836-cov-3.709533_pt1 | contig 14836 bp, 8 predicted proteins | sample MGYA00242561_ERZ504713 | MGnify/ENA primary metagenome ERZ504713 (study PRJEB26092, sample SAMD00036217) | human gut metagenome | host: Homo sapiens | study: EMG produced TPA metagenomics assembly of... | reverse complement strand
ATCGCTGCCGGACATATCCACCGTTTCCTCTTCTGCGTTGACTACATCATTTCCGACAAAGCATACACTGAGTGTTGTCGCACCGGATACCACATGATTATTTGTTGCGATCAAAAGCTCATCGTCATTTTCTCCGACAATGATTCCAGAACCGCTTCCCTCACTGGAATATTGCTGTGTGCCATAACCAAATCCAAATGCCCGGAAATAATTGGGGATTTCCTGTACACTTACAGATGTAATTGCGACTACCGTTGGCATTGCTGTATCTGCAACTTCTGCAACAGAACCCGTCTGTGACACAGCAGCTGCTGTTTCCGAAGCGGCAGTTTCACTTGAAGCAGCTCCTTCACTTTCATTCGAATCACTTCCATCTGCCGAAGAATCTCCTGCAAGCTGTGCTGTCTCTATCTGACTGTCCTTCCCGTCTGATCCCAGATATTTCTCGGACGCAAAATTCACTCCCTGAAATACAACACCTGCTACCAGCCCGAATACAACTGCCAGCGAAATCGTTTCTGCAAGTTTTTTTCCGCCACGTTTTTTGTTTTTTTTCTTTTCAGGTAATTCCTTCACTGTATCTGATTCTGTATTCTGATGCATACAATAATGTTCATATCTTGGTGGCTCATTCTGTCGATTGTTTTCTGTATCATTCTGCGGAGCATTCAGATTCCATTTTTTTTCATCATCCATGCCTGTGCTCCTTTCTTTTTATCTTTTTTATCCTATGAAAACAGTGTAACAATCAATTGTGTTCAAAATGTGACAACTCCTTTAAAAAACCGTGTGCTTATAGCTGTTTCATTGACAGCCGTCTGTATTTTTTACACCTTCCAGTATTCGCGGTTCATTGTACACCATAAAATCATTTTTCGAGGAAGTTTACGATAGTTTTTACCACTCAGATAGCCGGCATATTTACAGCCCGACTGAAGTATTACTCCCGGAATCAGCCATATTTTTCTTTTTTGGATCAGGTAGTTTATTGTTTTCTTTACAAGTTTTATTCCTTCTCCCTCTGACGGCACTCCTGCAAAAATTTCCGGATGTTCTGCCTGTGATACACCCAAATCAAAATTTCTGTGGAACTGCTGCATGCAGGAATAGTTATGTGAATGAATCACTTTTGCATCTGCGGCATATGCAACTGCATAGCCCTCCTGGATCAGCCTGCCGGCATAGATCATATCCTCATTAAAAATTGCCTTTCTTACAAAGCCACCAAGTTTCTGATAGATATCCCTTTTGTAAGCAGCACATACGTTAGAGCAGAAAAATGTTTTGATTCCGTAAACCGGCAGATCGTCTTTTGTTTTTACAGCTGATCTGTCCGGATAATTAAAAGATCTTGTGTATTTCTCGACAAAACTGCAGTTTTCATTCGGAAGCTGTCTGGCATACGCTGCACCAGTCTTTTCATCTTCTGTCAGTGCTTTTACCAGATTTTCAATCAGACTTTTATCTGCGGGTAATGCATCCTGCGTCATAAATACCATAACATCCGCATCTGAAAGTTCAGCTGCACATGCACGTGTTGCACCATGATCAAATTCCTGTTTTTTCAGATGATGCACTTCCAGGATTGAAAACTTTTCTTCCAGTTCTTTATTCCAGTATGTTTCTTCTGTATTCATTACAATGATCCGGTGTATCGGAAATGTCTGTTTTGTAAGACGTTCGATCAACGTGGAAAATTCTTTTCCCGGATGATACGCCGGAATGATCACATCCACTTTTATATTTTCCATAATTTCTCCCTATATTTCTTTATAAATGTATGGTAACAGAAGAAGGGAATTTCTTCAATGAGAAATTCCCTTCTTAACTATCGTCTTATCTTTATGAATTTAAGCAGCATCAGGAGTGCCTGTCGCCTCTGCAGCCGCTCCACTGTCATCTCCACTGCCTTCGTCAACGATGTCTCCGCCACCGCTTTCGTCTCCGCCGGTGTCTCCGCCACCGCTTTCATCTCCGCCGGTGTCTCCACCACCGTTGTCATCTCCGCCGTAATCCGGTTCCGGAGTCGTTGGTCCTTCATAGTCTCCGCCACCGGAACTGTCATCACCACTGTTGTCGGAACCATCATTACTGTAATCTCCGCCACCAGAAGAAGAACCACCGCTGTTATCAGTCTCATCACCACTATAGTCTCCACCACCGGAGCTATCGTTGTCAGAACCGTAATCAGAGCTTGTATCAGACCAGCCACTTCCATTCTTTTCAAAAATAACAGTGTCATTTGTTGTATTTTCTTCAACAGTTGCCTGTTTATCGTCCAGACTGCTCTCACCACCGACGATTTCAAGAATCTTTTCACTGTTTGCTTTTACAGTCGCAGATGGTGTGTATGCTTCATCTCCATAAAGGAACTTGTGCAGTTCGATAACATTTGTCTCCAGAGTTGTCGGTACAATAATACTTCCCTTAACATTAGAGAACTTATAAGATGTCGGGAATCCTGTCGTATCGTCTACACTGTAACCGATCAGAGTAGGCAGAAGCTGCAGGATTTCGTCTTTTGTCATAGAAGTTGTAACCATCGGGAATACATCGTCCATGATCTTGAAGATCTTGCCAAGACCGGCAGATTTTGCCTTGCTGACGATCATCTGGATCACACGTCTCTGTCTCTCTGTACGTCCCATATCAAGGCTTGCTGTATAACGGATACGACAGTAAGAAGTTGCCTGTACACCATTCAGATGATAATGATACTGAACTGCTTCGATATCATCCGGTCTGTCCGGAAGTTCGATCGGTGTATAATCCTTACCTGTTTCTTCGGATGTCTCTACACAGTAGTTATTCATATGAACAATCTCGGCATAAGACATGTCCATATCCAGTCCACCAAGGTCATCGATGATCGTTGTCAGCGCATTGAAGTTTACGGTTGCATATTCGCTGATGTTCAGGTCGAGGTTTGTATTCAGCATTGTGATCGCCTGTTCGGCTTCACCGTAAGCATACGCTGCGTTCGCCTTGGAATAAGTATCGTTACCAAGATTGAGAAGGGTATCTCGATATACAGAAACCAGCTTCACATCTTTTGTGTCATTATTTACGCTTGCAATAATAATTGTATCACTGTTCTCACCGCCGAGTGCAGTATTTTTATCACGGTGGTCAATACCAAACAGAGCATATGTTGTATAACCTGTCAGAGTTGATTCCTGTGAATCAATAGAATCCTGTACTTCCTGGTTTACTTTGATCTTACTGTCATCCAGAACTGGCTGATTGATCTTGTCCAGTTTTGAATTCAGCTGTCCATATACATACAGACCACCGATAAACAGCAGAAGAACAATAATTTCAACAGCAAATAGTATCTTTTTTGTTTTTGACTTAGGTCTTGCCATCTTCTCTCCCCTTATCTTTAATATGCATTTTTATTAATGAACCCTTTGAAAATCGTCAGGAACAATATCTTTATATCAAATCCGATCGACCAGTTCTCTATATAGTAGAGATCACAGTCAATACGTTTACGAATAGAGGTATCTCCCCGGTAACCATTTACCTGTGCCCAGCCGGTAAGTCCCGGACGCACCTGATGTTTCACCATATATCTTGGAATTTCCTCACGGAATTTCTCAACAAAAAACGGTCTCTCCGGTCTCGGTCCCACCAGACTCATATCACCCTTCAGAATATTAAACAGCTGAGGCAGTTCATCAATGCTGGTCCTTCTCATAAATTTACCGATTCCGGTTACCCTCGGATCATTCTTAACTGTCCAGGCCTTCTTTTCTTCGGCCTCCGGCTGAATTTCCATAGAACGGAATTTGTACATCCAGAAATTCTTATTATGAAGTCCGACACGCTCCTGTCGGTATATAAGTGGTCCCGGTGATGTCAATTTGATGAGTATGCACATCAGCAGCATGACCGGTGAAGAAACAATGATCGCCATGATCGCCCCAACAACATCCATCAAGCGTTTGACCATTGCATTAAATGTATTACTCAATGGAACATAACGGATGTTGATCACCGGAAGTCCCAGTATATCTTCCGTATATGGTTTCGTAGGAATGATCTTATTATAATCCGGTATAAATTTGGTATGAACACCGGATTTTTCACACATTCCGACAATTTCCTCCAGTCGGTAATATTCACTCAGTCCCAGTGTGATTGCAATCTCATCCAACCTGTTTGCAGGAAGTATCACAGAAAGATTTGCAATTCGTCCGATAACCTTGATTCCATTATAAGCAGTTCCTGCCGGAACATTATCATCAAGGATTCCTCTGACAACATAACCCCACTGTGGATTCTGCTGAATTCTGTCAATATATTCTTCCGCTGCCCGGCTGTAACCTACCAGTATCATCTGCTTCTGATTCAGTCCGCGCTTTCTCATTTTTCTCAGCATGGAGAAAATAAAGAGCCTTACTCCCCATTCTGCAAAGATGTTGATCACACAGAAAATGTAAACCGTCAGTCGGGAGAAATCAGACTCTCCCATCATATACAGACTGAATACGATCAGCAGAAGTCCGAGTACATTTGCCTTGATGATATTTGCCAGAACCAGTCTGCGCCCCTGCATATGCAAAGGCTCATATAAAGTAAATGCCTGATACAGAAGCAGATACCCCGGTATGATAAATATCAATGCAAACATGTACTCTTCAAACGCAAGTGCCCGGACTGCTGAATATGCAAACGGACCGATAAAACGGATCATCCAGGCAAGTACATAGGTCACAGCAATGACAATGGCATCAATTAACATCTGGAGACGACTGAAATTCTTCTGATTGTCCTGAATCAATCTCTGCCACCTCTATCCATTTCATTGTGTTTTAAGCATCTCTGTCCGTACATTCTGAATCCCATGTCTGGACAGACACGTTTATATTATAATAGTTGTCCTTCAAAATCAATAAAATCTTATCTTTTATTATATTAAATTTTCATAAACCACTGTAAAAATGACTTTATGCCCGAATTCTGCGGAACATATTTTCCCACAATTCAAGCTGTATCTTACAGTAATTGGGAAGATGTTTGACCGAAAACGGAACTTTCCTGTGATTCATGCTGATAGAAAATCCGTTTTTGATACCGGCCAGGTATTCTTTTCCCATTCCTTTTAGTGCAAAGAACAGAAACTTGATCAGAAAACCCGCTGCCAGAAACGGCAGATTCAGGATGATCTGAAGGAGAGGCATATTTTTATAGATCAGATAAATATTATTTCTGGAAGAATATCTGGTCTTGAAATGATTATATCTGGATCCACTCGTACCACTTCCCACATGATATACGACTGCATCCGGTACATACCAGTTTTCATATCCATAAATTCTGGCACGGTATCCGATATCCGTATCCTCCAGATATGCGAAATGCTCCTCATCAAAATATCCGATCTTTTCCATGATCTTTTTACGATAAATAGCTGCACCTCCGCAGGCTGAAAAAATTTTTTCTTCTTTCTGATACAGATCAATATTTTTTCCTTTTCCCCGCGCAAAAGACCAGCCCAGCGCACAGTAATAATTTCCTGCATCATCCAGCTTATCTCTGTCGTGATACTGTACCATTCGTGCCGCACACGAAAAAGCATTTTTATGTCTTCTTATCGCCAGCAGCATCTGCTCCACAAAATCTTCCTTTACTTCCGTATCATTATTCAGAAGCAGTACATATGGTGCTTTTGCTGCTTTTATTCCCTCATTGACAGCCCGGCAGAATCCAAAGTTATCCGGCAGCTCAATAATATGCACCCATGGATAATTTGCACTTACAAACGAACAGCTTCCGTCTGCAGATCCGTTATCCACCAGGATCACTTCAAAATTTTTCAGTGTCTGCCCTTCCAGACTTCCCAAAACGCTGTCCAGAAATGCGATTCCATTAAAATTCGGTATGATCACCGATACTTCCATATTATCTCCTATCTGTTTTCTTTCTCCTTTAATTCCATTCCTTTCAATGGACGAAGAGAATAATTCCATTTTGAAAGAGAAAGGTTCTTATTATAGTACGGATCTCCTTTTTTCAGAATATCGATCCAGTGACACCGGATATACTCGATTTCTTCCTGAAAACGCCGTATCTTCTCCTGGCTGTCTTCTGCACCTCGTGTTTTTGATTCCATATGATACAGCTGTACATATGGATCATAAACGATCAGTCTGCCAGTCTCTCTGACCTTCAGACAAAGATCTACATCATTGAATGCAACGGACAGTTCCTCGGTAAATCCACCAACTTCCTCAAAAGCTGCTTTTTTCATCATCATGCATGCTGCAGTCACTGCACTCATGTCCTGAAGGATTGAAGCCTTATGCAGATATCCGGTACGATTTGCCGGCATATTCACGAACATATGTCCGGCAATTCCGCCAATTCCAATTACACAGCCTGCATGCTGGATCGTATCATCCGGATAAAGCAGCTTTACACCTACTGCTCCGACCTCCCTGCGCTGACACATTCCAAGCATTTCTGTCAACCAGCCTTCTGTAATAACTGTCACATCGTTATTCAGGAACAGAAGATACTCCCCATTTGCATAACGTGCTCCATAATTGTTGATCGCAGAATAATTAAATTCTTTTTCCCAGCGAATGACTCGAATCTTCGGATCTTTCTTCAGTTCTTCGTAATATGCAAAAATCTCCTCAGAAGTACTGTTATTCTCTACAATGATGATCTCATAATTCTGATATTTTGTTTTTTCTTTTATAGATGCAATACACGCATGAAGCGCTTCTTTCTCATCTTTATTTGGAATGATGATCGAAACAAGCGGTTCTCCATGGACCGGATACTGTACCCGGAAAAATCCGAGATCCGGTGTATGTGTTACTGTTCCCTCTGTACCGGTGCGTTTCAGATGTGCTTCAATTGCACGCCTGCCTGCTTCAAATGCATACATCTTGCTTGCAGGATTATCTGCCGTAGATGCTTTATGCGTCCGCCAGTGATAAAGGATTTCCGGAACATGTCCGATCTTGCCGGCCTCCTCTACACAGCGAAAGATAAAATCATGATCCTGCGCACCGTCAAATTCCTGCCTGAAGCCGCCGGCTTTACGTATAACAGACTGTCTGGCAACAAAAAAATGACAGATATAGTTATTGGAGCGCAGAAGATCCAGATTAAAATCGGGCTTCAGATGCGGCTGAAAATGCTCGCTCAGGTCTGTAGTCACCTTATCTTCATCCGTATAAACAGCGTCCAGTTCCGGATCTTTTTCCAGAGCAAGCGCAATCTCATAAAGCGCATTTGGTGCAAGCAGATCATCATGATCCAGTATTCCGGCAAACTCACCTTCCGTCATTGCAAGTGCTGCATTTGTGTTCCCTGCAATTCCAAGATTCTCTTTTAATTCCTGTACACGTATGCGGCTGTCCCTCTGTGTATACTCAGCAAGTACCTGTTTCATCTGTTCATCATCCGGACTGCCGTTTGCAATACACAGCTCCCAGTTGCCGTAAGTCTGTGCCAGAAGTGAATCGATCATCTGACGCAGGAATGTTTCCGGCGTCCGGTATGCCGGAACCGCCACACTGATCAGGGGAGCACTTGAAAATCTGTGATGACGCTGTTTCTCAAGCTCTGCCTCATCCGGTATATAGGCCTCATACCAGGGACCATATGGTACTTCTTCCAGTTCAAAACGTTCATGAAGGCGTATCCAGAATTCTTTTGGTCCGTAATGCTTAAAATAACGCAGTCCTTTTTTGATCGTATAAGGGTTTAATTTTTTCAGCATCCTTCCCCATTCGATATGCCCTGCCACATCTTTATTTTTACTCATATTTTATTGATACCCTCAGGTTATTTTTCTTTGTTTTTATATATAATCGGATATCATTTTATCATCCTACCCCTGTTTTTGCAAGGGCGTATGTCATTCTGCTTGAATTAAGCGCTAAAATGGGATATGATAGATTCTATTGAAACCTTAAGATAAGAAATATAATGGGAGTACAGATTTATGAAATCAAAAAGATTATATAGTGGTCTGATGGCTCTTGGGCTTGCATGTACACTGATATTCCAGACACCTGTCCTGGCAGCCGAAGAAACGGCCGAAACGCAGACCTCTTCCATTTCGACCAACAGCATCTCCGGCTGGCCACAGGGTCCGGATATCACCTCCACAGCTGCAATGATCATGGAAGACAGTACACAGACTACCGTTTATGCCAAAAACATGGACCAGGTTCTTTACCCCGGTGCTACAGTAAAAGTTATGACCACGCTTCTGACTCTGGAAAATGCACAGCTGAGCGATCAGGTTACTATGACCGCGACCGGTGTTTCCGGTGTCACGGACGGCGGTGCAAGTATTTCCGCTCAGCTGGATGAAGTCTTTACTGTAGAACAATGTCTGTATGCGATCATGCTTGCATCTGCCAATGATGTTGCTCTTCAGATTGCAGAACAGATCGGTGGTTCCGTTGACGGATTTGTTCAGATGATGAACAACCGTGCTGTCGAACTTGGATGTACCAATACCGTATTCACTAACCCTACCGGACTTCCTGACGAAAATCAGCATACAACCGCTCATGATATGGCATTGATCACAAAAGCGGCTATCGACAACGAATCTTTTCGAACCATTGCAGAAACCACTTCCTATACGATTCCGGCCACCAATGTATCTGGCGGTGAACGTGTACTGACCAACAACTTCTCTATGCTGAACAATACAAATGCTTCTTATTATCAGTATTGTCTCGGTGGACGCGAGGGATACACAGAAGCTTCCGGAAGTACTTTGGTCTGCGGAGCAGAAAAAAACGGAGTTTCTCTGATCGCCGTTATTCTCCAGGGTGCATCCGGCACAACTGCTGCCGAAGCAGTCAGTCTTCTCAACTATGGATTTGACAACTTCCAGCTCCTTTCTCTTGGAGATAATGATTTTGATATGGCATCCGGTGGAAACGTATTTGTACCAAACGGTACTACTGCTGATGCACTTACAACACAGGATGGCGAAGTTCAGGATGGACAGTACAACCGTCAGTTTCTCTTTAATGGAACTCCGGTCGGCACTGCGGTTATGTCTGTAACTTCACCGGAAGAAGATACTGCTGTTATTGAAGCCAGCACACAGAATCTGACAAATGCCCAGGATTATACAGTCAGTCATACTTCTGTTCCATACTTTGTGATCGGCGGTATCGGACTTCTTCTGCTTCTCCTGATCCTTTTCCGCATCGTAAAGGTTGCGAAATCCTGATTTCTGTCAAACTTACGAACATGCAAGAACCGGCCACTGTCTTTTCAGACAGCAGCCGGTTCTTTTTATCTTTTATTCTCTGCTTCTCAATTATTTTGCTGAATTTCTTTCAGATAACGACCAAGTGCATCTTTCCAGTCTGGCAGTCTTGTGAAACCATGTTCTTCCAGTTTTTTCTTTTCAAGACGGCTGTTTGTCGGACGTTTTGCCTTTGCCGGATATTCTGCTGAACTTACCGGAAGTACTTTTACATCCATACCTGCCTGACGGAAAATTTCTTTTGCAAAATCACACCAGGAAATGTATCCACCTTCATTTGTTGCATGATATTTACCATACTCTTCTTTTTCGAGCATATCCACCAGAAGTCTCGCAAGATCATAAGTATAAGTAGGTGTTCCAATCTGGTCATCAACAACTGTCAGGGTATCATGCGTCTTGCCAAGATTCAGCATAGTTTTGATAAAGTTCTTGCCATTAAGTCCAAATACCCATGCAATACGTACAATATAATGTTTTGGAGCATATTTTTCTACAGCAACCTCTCCATCATATTTTGCCTGTCCATAAACATTCAATGGTTTTACAACCGGATCATCCGGCTCCCACGGACGAGTTCCCTGTCCGTCAAATACGTAATCTGTACTGATATACACCATTGGAATATCAAGTTTTCCACAAATTCTGGCAATATTTTCCGTACCTTCTGCATTGACTTTGTGGCAGACTTCCTGGTTATCCTCAGCCGCATCTACTGCTGTCCATGCAGCACAATGAACAACTTTGTCCGGATGTACTTCTCCGATCACACGCTCAACAGCAGCTCTGTCTGTGATATCCATTTCATCCACATCCACACCAACGCCTTCATAACCTCTTTTGGCCAGCTCATTCATAACATCATAACCCAGCTGTCCTTTTACACCTGTTACTAATACTTTCATGCAAAATCCTCCTATATCCGTTTCAGTGAAAAATCCTGGCTCTTTAATGTCAGATTCGGGTTGTAATATGGGTCCCCGTCACGCATGATATCCGGCCAACGTCTTTCAAAAATCTGAATTTCTTTATTAAATCGTGCTACTTTTTCCGGTGTATCCTCCAATCCTCTGGACTTGGATTCATAATGATACAGTTCTGCGTATGGATTATATACGATCAGATAACCGGCTTCTCGCAGTTTCATACAGAAATCAATGTCATTAAATGCAACTGCAAGTTCTTCTGTAAGCCCTCCGACTTTGTCAAAAGCTTCGCGCTTCACCATCATACATGCAGCAGTAACTGCACTGTAATCCTGTGCACAGATGATTCTGTGGCAGTAGCCTGTCGTTCCTCTCGGCTGCAGAACAAAACAATGCCCTGCAATTCCGCCGAAACCAATGACTACACCTGCGTGCTGAATCGTATCGTCCTCATAATACATTCTGGCACCGACAGCTCCAACATCACTGCGCATACAGTAACCAAGCAGTTCTTCCAGACAATCCTCATTAATGATTTCCGTATCGTTATTCAGCAGAAGGAGATATTCACCTTTTGCAAAAGCAGCTCCATAATTATTGATTGCAGAATAATTGAACTCCTTATCCCAATAAACCACATGGGCTTTTGGATTCTCTGCTTCCAGTTTTTTGTAATACTGGAAAGTAGCATCATCTGTACTGTTATTTTCAACAATGATATATTCATAATTTTTGTAAGTAGATTTCTGATCAATGGAATCCATACACCGTTTCAGATCATCAATATGATCTTTATTCGGAATAATGATGGAAATCAGTGGATCATGGTCTCTGTGAAATCTTGTCCTGTAGAGCCCCAGAAACTCTCCCTGATATACTTCTGCGTCGATACCCGTTCTTCTGTAGTGCTCTTCAATCGCACGCTTCCCGGATTCAAATGCATAAGTTTTGCTCTCCGGATTTTCCGCAGTGGATTCCTCATGACATCTCCAGTGATACAGGATCTTCGGTACATGACAGATCTCTTCCGGGCTGACAGCCTCTATACAGCGGAAAATAAAGTCATAATCCTGCGCTCCGTCAAATTCCTTACGGAGAGTTCCGACCTGTTCAATAACTTTTCTGTCAACAACAAATAAATGACAGATGTAATTTACTGTGCACAGAAGATCCGGATTGTAGTCTGGTTTGAAATGCGGCTGGAAGAATTTATGTCCATCCATCGACATCTTATCCTCATCAGAATAAAGGACCTTCACATCTCTGTTTTTATTCAGTGCCTTCACACATTCAAACAGCGCATTTGGTGTCAGTTCATCATCATGATCTGCAAACGCAATATAATCACCCGTTGCAATCTCAATCGCAGCATTTGTATTTTCAGAAATCTGCAGTGATTCCTCATGAGACACTACTTTAATCCGCTCATCCGATGCTACAAGTGATTCAAGCAAACCGGCGATTGGTGAATTTGCCCCACTTCCATCTGACAGACAAAGCTCCCAGTTCGGATATGTCTGCTCTTTGATCGTCTCAACCAACTGTCGAAGATATTTTTCCTGTGTTTTATACAGTGGGATCACAATGGAAATCTTTGGCTGAAAATCAAATTTTTCTCTTCTCTGACGTTCCAGTTCCTTCGGTCCCGGAAGATGTCTGACGATCCTCTTCTTATATGGAATTTCCCTGGTAGATGCCGTTCTGACCTTAGCTGCAACTTTTCCGACAAGAGCGGCACTTCCCTGTGTTTTCCAGTAACGGATTCCTTTTTTTGCATATTTTTCGATTTTTTTCCGGATCACCACCGTCTGCTGCAACGGAACCACATGTACAGATTTTGTATTTCCGGCATAGAAAACAATGTAAACAACTTTGCCTTTTAGATTTGTCAGCTCCACAAAGAATCCTGATTTGTCTTTGTTTTCCATCTGTTCCATCTCTTCATAAAGCTGTTCTACATCCACACGCTCCGTCCGAAGTACTTCCGCCTGGATTTTTTCTTTATTTTCATCAAAGATCTGGATACGTACTGGTTCTGCTGCCACTGCCCATCCCCGGACACGCAGAAATCCCTGCTGCACTTTTTCCTCTTCAATGTAAAACTGTGGTTTTCCCCTTCTTTTTTCAAGATTCTTTACTGAAATCGAAAACCAGCAAAATGTTTTTTCCGGCATCTCCGCATAAATACTAAGTTTCTGGTATCCCTCCAGAGATCCCGGAAGCTGTACAGCCGCTGTGATCCGCTCGCCCCGCATCAGGTCTGGATCTTTAAATCGTTCCAGTGCACTGACGACTTCCAGTCGCTGAATTTCTGCCTTTACCTCAGATCCGTCCAGTTTCGCACGCATTTTGGCTTCTTTGGGCCATGTGCCCTGCAGAATATAACAACATGGATCCTGCAGATGGAATCGGTCCTTTGTTACCTCAAAAATTTCTCTTGCCATATAGAATTATCCTACCTCATTTCTCAGTCTTCTCTCAGGGAACAGTCTGCTTCTTTCAGTGACAGATTCGGATTATAATACGGATCTCCCTTGCTCATCTGTTCGCCCCATTTCTCTTCGAAATGTTTTGTTTCCTTTTCGAAACGGAACTGTTTTTCCGGTGTGTCTTCCATTCCCCTTGACTTGGATTCATAGTGATAAAGTTCCGCATATGGTGTAAATACAACTTTCTTTCCAGCTGCCCGCTCTTTCATGCAAAGATCAATATCATTAAATGCAACCACAAACTCTTCGTCAAAACCACCCACAGCTTCAAAATCTTCGACTTTCATAAGCATGCATGCCGCCGTTACCGCACTGATTTCCTGAACATTTACGGCTCTTCCGAAATATCCTTTGTCTTCGCATGATGCCTGGCACATGATATGTCCTGCAATTCCGCCCATCCCCAGGACAACACCTGCATGCTGGATCAGATTATCCGGATAATAAAGTTTAGCACCAACGATTGCGACATCTGGCTGCTGGCAGATCATCAACATTTCTTCGATCCATCCCGGAGTAATGACTTCTACATCATTATTCAGGAACAGCAGATAACTGCCCTTTGCATCCTTTGCTGCAAAATTATTGATTGCGGCATAATTAAATCCCTCTTTCCAGGTGAGCACCCTTGCTTTTGGATAACGCCAGGAAAGATTTTTATAATACTCAAATGTTTCTGGCTTTTCGCTGTTATTTTCAACTACCAGTATCTCGTAATTTTTCCATGTTGATTTCTCATAAATGGAAGAAAGACATTTTTCAAGATCATCAATGTGGTCTTTATTTGGAATAAGGATGGAAACAAGCGGCTCACCCTGAATCTTCACATGACTGCGATACCAGCCCGGATGTTTCGTCATCTCCACTTCAGCCTCAATACCAACTCTTCTGTAATGTTCCTGAATTGCACGGCATCCGGCTTCATACGCATACGTCTTACTCTCTGGATTTGCCGCAACGGAATTCATATGACATCTCCAGTGATACAGTACTCTCGGAATATGGATTACCTGTTTTGCCTGTTCGCAGCAACGCAGGATAAAATCATAATCCTGAGAACCGTCATACTCCTGTCTCAGACCGCCTACCTGATCTACCAGGGCTTTTTTGACTGCAAAAATGTGGCAGATATAATTATTATCTCTTAAACGAAACAGGTTATAATCTGATTTAAAATGGGGTTCAAAATAAAATTCCCCATCCATACTCAGCTTGTCTTCATCTGTATAAACAATCTCCGGCCCCTGATGGTCATTGATGGCTTTGACGATTTCATATAACGCATCCGGTTCCAGCGTATCGTCGTGATCACTGAGCATCAGATATTCCCCCGTTGCCATCTCAATCGCTTTATTTGTATTAATGGAAATACCGCCATTTTCCTCCAGATGTTTGTACAGGATACGGCTGTCTTTTCCATAACGCTTCTGAATATATTCTTCTACTTTCTGATCCGGACTTCCGTCTGCCAGACAAAGCTGCCAGTTTGTGTAACTCTGTGCCCGAACAGAATCGATCAATTCCTTGAGATATGGGGTTGGAGTACAGTACAGCGGAATCACAATACTGATCAGCGGATTCTGCTCAAAATGTGTATGTCTCTGTTTTCTGAGCGTACGCCGGTCAGCTTTATGGCGTTTGAACCACTCTTCATAGTCTTCCTTGTGTTCTCCATCTTTGTCTTTATGAAAAAGGCGTCCCCAGAATCCTTTGGATTTCTGCTCTTTACGGAGTGCTTTAATATCGATTTCATAAGTCTTTGTTGTGGAATCTCCACAAAAATGAAGTACGATACGATTCCCCGGAATTTCCAGAAAAGCTGCTGAAATACTGAATCCGATCTCCTGATTTTTGTAATCATCATCGAGATGACGACGTTCCACAACATCCGGTCTGCGTCCTCTTGTGATCTTGCAGTCCAGAAGCTCCGTGTTTTCTTTGTGAACCGTCACTTCCACATTTCCTCTCTGGTCCGTTGTCCATCCCTGGATTTCCAGCATCAGTCCATAAAGTACCTCTACACGGTCAATATGAAATTCTACCAGTTTATCCTTGACCAGTTCATCCAGGTCATCACCCGCACACTCCCAAAGCAGTGTTTTTTCTTCTCCGTCCAGCAAAAGAAGTTCTAACAGATCGTATTTTCTGCGAAGTTCCAGTAC
>ENA-OQHI01000999-OQHI01000999.1-human-gut-metagenome-genome-assembly--contig:-NODE-999-length-14988-cov-8.391121_pt1 | contig 14988 bp, 19 predicted proteins | sample MGYA00242561_ERZ504713 | MGnify/ENA primary metagenome ERZ504713 (study PRJEB26092, sample SAMD00036217) | human gut metagenome | host: Homo sapiens | study: EMG produced TPA metagenomics assembly of... | reverse complement strand
GCTCTTGGCTTCGGCAACTGCCCGATCTGTGTGGCTAAGACACAGTACAGCCTGACCGATGACCAGACCAAACTGGGAGCACCGACAGACTTTGAAGTAACCGTAAGAAACCTGAAAGTTTCCGCAGGTGCAGGCTTTATCGTAGCCCTGACCGGTGAGATCATGACCATGCCTGGACTGCCGAAAGTACCGGCTGCTGAGAAGATCGATGTAGATGAGACAGGAAAAATCACAGGTCTGTTCTAATAAATAATCCATATGGCTGCCCGGAAACCGGGCAGCTGTATCAGAAATAAGCGGAGGAAAGAAGCAATGGGATTTTCAACTGTACCATGCAATGAATTTGTAGAAGTATTGGCTTCCAAAGCACCGGTTCCGGGTGGCGGCGGCGCATCTGCTCTGGTTGGAGCAATCGGAACCGCTCTGGGCAACATGGTAGGAAGCCTTACCGTAGGTAAGAAAAAATATGCGGATGTAGAAGAGGAGATGTGGGAGCTGAAGAAAAAAGCTGATGAACTTCAGAAAGAACTGTTGCATCTGATCGAACGTGATGCGGAAGTTTTCGAACCACTCTCCAAAGCATACGGAATGCCGAGAGAGACCGAAGAGGAAAAAGCAGAGAAAGCCAGAGTTATGGAAATCGTCCTGAAAGATGCCTGCTCTGTACCGATGGAAATCATGGAAAAATGCTGTGAAGCGATCGAGATCATCGTGGAATTTGCAGCAAAAGGCTCCACACTGGCAATCAGCGATGCCGGTGTAGGCGCAGCATTCTGCAAAGCAGCTTTACAGGGTGCCAGCCTGAACGTATACATCAATACCAAATCCATGAAAAACAGAGAATATGCGGAAGAACTGAATGCAAAATGTGACGCAATGTTGGAAAAATATACAAAAATTGCAGATGAAGTATTCAACAGCGTATTAGGAAGACTGAAATAAGGAGGAACATAAAAATGGCAAAACAGTTATTAGGAAAAGAAGTAACTGCAGCTCTGAATGAAAAAATCAAAGCAAACGTTGCAGCTTTAAAAGAAAAAGGCATCAACCCGACACTGGGTATTATCCGTGTAGGTGAAAACGGAAGTGATATCTCTTACGAAAGAGGAGCAACCAAACGTTGCGAGACTCTGGGTGTAGAGTGTGTAAAATTCCTGCTTCCGGAAGATGTATCCCAGGAAGAACTTCTGGCTACCATCGATAAAGTAAACAAAGATGACAGCATTCACGGCGTACTGTTATTCCGTCCGCTGCCAAAACATCTGGATCAGTCTGTGATCGAAAACGCTCTGGATCCTGCAAAAGATGTGGACTGTATGACAGACGGTTCCATGTCCGGCGTATTTACCGGAAAACAGGTTGGATTCCCTCCATGTACTCCGCAGGCTTGTATGGAGATCCTGGATCATTACGGAATCGACTGTACAGGTAAAAAAGCAGTTGTGATCGGCCGCAGCCTGGTAGTAGGAAAACCGGCAGCGATGATGCTGATCAAGAAAAATGCAACTGTTACCGTATGCCATACAAAAACTGTTGACATGCCGTCTGTAGCAAAAGAAGCAGATATCATCATCGTAGCAGCAGGTCGTGCAGGCGTTGTTGGCGCTGACTATGTAAAACCGGGTCAGACAATCATCGATGTAGGTATCAATGTAAATGCAGAAGGAAAACTCTGTGGAGACGTTGATTATGCAGCAGTAGAGCCAATCGTAGATGCTATCACTCCGGTACCGGGCGGTGTAGGAAGCGTAACTACATCTGTTCTGGTAGGACATGTAGTAGAAGCAGCTATGAGAAAATATATGTAAGCGCAGAATTATATTTCTGAATTTGAAATTTTCATTAGTTAAAACAGTGGGAATCCCACAGATAAGAGCCGGGAGAACAGTTTCTTATCTGTGGGATTTTCTCTTTGTTAACCCTTGAAAAAATCCATATTTCTGTTAAAATATCTGTAGTGTGATTTCAGGTGTGCATTTATTGTCTGATCAGATAGAAATCTGCTTTCAGATATTATGAAAACTGTAGCAAATGGTACAGGGAGCGTTACCGGAAAAATCACATGTAATGTGATTAAACAGTCGTACAAAAGTAGTCTGTACAACAAGAGGAGGAAAACATGAGTAAAAAACCTACCGTTTTAATGATTTTAGATGGCTATGGATTAAATGACAAATGCGAAGCAAACGCAGTTTGTGAAGGAAAGACACCGGTTATGGATCAGCTGATGTCTCAGTGTCCGTTTGTAAAGGGTAACGCAAGCGGCATGGCAGTAGGTCTTCCGGAAGGACAGATGGGTAACTCAGAAGTTGGACATCTGAATATGGGTGCAGGTCGTATCGTATATCAGGAACTGACAAGAATCACCAAAGAGATCCAGGATGGAGATTTCTTTAAAAATGAAGCACTGCTGGCAGCTGTAAAGAATGCAAAAGAGAACAACTCTGCACTGCATTTTATGGGTTTGTTATCTGATGGTGGTGTACACAGCCACAATACACATCTGTATGGTCTGCTGGAACTGGCAAAAAGAGAAGGTCTGGAAAAAGTATATGTACACTGCTTCCTGGATGGTCGTGACACTCCGCCGGCATCCGGTAAAGGATATATCGAAGAACTGCAGGCTAAGATGAAAGAAATAGGCGTTGGCGAGATCGCAACCGTTTCAGGACGTTACTATGCAATGGATCGAGATAACCGTTGGGATCGTGTAGAACTGGCATTCAAAGCAATGACAAAGGGTGAAGGCGTAAAAGGAACAGATGCTGCAGAAGCTGTACAGGCTTCCTACGATGCAGAAAAGACAGATGAGTTCGTTCTGCCGACCGTTATCGAAAAAGAGGGTAAACCGGTTGCAACCGTGCAGGATAAAGATTCCGTTGTATTTTTCAACTTCCGTCCGGACCGTGCCCGTGAGATCACAAGAGCATTCTGCGATGATGATTTCAAAGGTTTCTCACGTGAGAAAAAACTGGATGTAACTTTTGTATGCTTCACCGATTACGATGAAACTATCGGAAACAAACTGGTAGCCTTTGTAAAACAGGAGATCAAAAACACATTTGGCGAATACCTGGCAGCTCATAACATGACACAGGCACGTATCGCTGAGACAGAAAAATATGCACACGTTACATTTTTCTTCAATGGTGGTGTGGAAGAGCCAAACAAAGGGGAAGACAGAATCCTGGTTAAATCTCCAAAGGTAGCAACTTATGATCTGAAACCGGAGATGAGTGCATACGAAGTATGTGACAAACTGGTAGATGCGATCAAATCTGACAAATATGATGTGATCATCATCAACTTTGCAAATCCGGATATGGTTGGACATACCGGTGTGGAAGCTGCTGCAATCAAGGCGGTAGAGGTTGTCGACGAGTGCGTAGGACGTGCAGTTGATGCTCTGAAAGAAGTAGACGGACAGATGTTCATCTGTGCTGACCACGGAAACTGTGAGCAGCTGGTAGATTATGAGACAGGAGAACCATTTACTGCTCATACCACCAACCCGGTTCCGTTCATCCTGGTCAATGCAGATCCTTCTTACACACTGCGTGAGAACGGCTGCCTGGCAGACATCATCCCAACCCTGATCGAACTGATGGGTATGGAACAGCCTGCTGAAATGACAGGAAAATCTCTGCTGATCAAAAAGTAAGATTCGAGGAAGTTTGATTTTTCAAACATGAATAACTATGAGAAACACGCTCTGCGAGTTTCTTATAGTTATCGCGGCAGTCGCCAAGGTCTCGTGCAAGCACGGACTTTGGCTCGTTGCTCGCGTAAATACAAATGCAGGAAATAAAGACACAATGTACTTTATCTCCTGCATTTTTTCGTTTACTTATCCGATCCGGAATAGAAAGTGGCAGAATTGGCTGAAATGGAAGTATACAAAAAAGAATGTGTCTGATATGGAGCAAAACACATTCCAAACATGAAAAATATGATCACTAATGCGATATTTCTTTTCAACTTATGTAAGGTATTCACAGAACCACCTCTGCCAGAAATAAATTTCCAATAATTAATATGGAAAAGTATCACATAAGCGTTATGAAATGACAATAGAATATATTTTTTACATAAATAAGAAATGAAACACACATATTTTTCTCTCGCTTCGGACATACTGAAAAAGAACAGCGGATAACAGAAACAGGAGGAATATGTGATGTATCGATATCTACCGATTCGAAGAATCTACGCAAGAGAAGTCCTCGATTCCAGATCCAATCCTACGGTGGAAGTGGAAGTGACGGTAGGAGAAGGAATCATGGGAGTGGATGGATATACAGGAAGAGCCATTGTGCCGTCGGGAGCATCTACCGGCAAATACGAGGCTGTGGAACTGCGGGACGGAGAAGAACGCTTCGGTGGTCTTGGTGTGGAACAGGCGGTACGAAATGTCAATGTCCGTCTGGCAGAACAGATCGTAGGAGAAAATGCGCTGAATCAGTCCTATATTGACCAACTACTGATCCAGGAAGACGGAACCGACAATAAAAGCAGCCTGGGAGCAAATGCGACACTTGGCGTGTCTCTTGCAGTAGCCCGTGCTGCGGCGAAAGCGCTGCGTCTGCCATTGTATCAGTATCTCGGGGGCGTGCATGCGGTGCGAATGCCGGTTCCGATGATGAACATTCTGAACGGAGGTGCTTGTGTTATTATAATGACACAAGGCAGAACCCCTTATAATACAAGGGCTCTAGCGATTTAGTCCTAAATAAATTTCGTAACCAATCAACGAATTTATGAAGGAAAGGCCTCTCTTTTATAAATAACACAGTACAGAAGTAATAGAATTTCAGAACTCTGCTGAGATGTATTTACTATACCACGAAAGCGGTGATAATTGAATAAAAATATATTTTGGACTGAATTAGCTCGCATGAGATTTATATCTCAGCTGTCTGATTCAGTCTTTTTATTTAACAAGAAAGAAGGGAAAGATTATGGCAAAAGTAATTTCTATTGTAAACCAAAAAGGGGGAACGGGAAAATCAGCATGTACAGCTAATTTAGCAGTAGGATTAGCACAAAAGAATATGAAAGTGTTAATCGTTGATGCCGATCCACAGTCTGATGTATCCGCAGGATTTGGATATCGTGATTGTGATGAAAGTAATGAAACACTTACAGCTCTTATGGATACAGTAATGAAAGATGAAGATATTCCTTCAGACTGTTATATCAGGCATCAGGTAGAAGGAATAGACATTATCTGTTCTAACATTGGACTGGCAGGTACGGAAGTACAGTTGGTAAATGCAATGAGCAGGGAATATGTATTGAAACAGATTTTATATGGTATCAAGGATCAATATGATGCAATTATCATTGATTGTATGCCATCATTGGGAATGATCACAATCAATGCACTGGCTGCATCAGATGAAGTACTAATTCCGGTTGAAGCGTCTTACCTGCCAATCAAAGGATTGCAGCAGTTATTAAAAACAATCGGTAAGGTCCGTAAGCAAATCAATCCGAAGCTGCAAGTCGGTGGAATTCTGTTTACGATGGTCGATGCTCATACGAATGATGCCAGGAATAATATGGAACTTCTCAGAAATGTATATGGAAGTCAAATTCATATCTTCGATAATTATATTCCATTTTCTGTAAGAATGAAGGAAGCAGTCAGAGAAGGACAGAGTATTTTCTCTTATGATCCGAAAGGCAAAGCTACAGAAGCTTATCGGAGAGTGACGGAGGAGGTGCTGAAAGATGCCATCTAAAAAAAGAGCAACTCCCGTTTCCTTACAGCCGCTTGATGCATTGTTTGGAACAAACGAAGAGACAACCAATGGAATTAGTGAGATAGCAATAGGAAGTCTTCATCCATTTACGAATCACCCGTTTCAAGTAAGAGATGATAAGAAAATGGAAGAATTAGCGGAAAGTATTACACAATATGGCGTGTTGGTTCCTGGTATTGTGCGGTTGAGAGAATCCGGTGGTTATGAGCTGGTAGCTGGTCATCGGCGAAAACGAGCATGTGAACTTGCTGGACTAGAGAAAATGCCGGTTATCATCAAAGATCTTACAGATGATGAAGCGACGGTGATTATGGTAGATTCCAACATTCAACGAGAAGAGCTGCTGATCAGCGAAAAGGCATTTGCTTATAAAATGAAATATGAGGCGTTAAAGCGTCAGGGAAAACGATCTGATTTAACTTCTTGCCAAGTTGGCAAGAAGTTGGCGGCAGAAGAAGTCAGTCAGAATACAGGAGATAGTTCCAGACAGATTCTTCGATATATTCATCTGACAGAGTTAGTAGCAGAGCTATTAGAATTGGCAGACGAGAAGAAGCTTCCCTTTAACACAGCTGTTGAACTTTCTTATTTGAGAACTGAAGAGCAGCAGATATTATTTCAGTATATGAGTAATCACAATATGGTACCTTCCATGAAGCAGGCAAAGGAATTGAAGCAGATTTCAAAAGAGCGGATGTTGACGTATTCAGAAATTGACCAGATTTGCATGAATGAAAGTACTGAAAAAGTTCAGGTGCAGATTCCGGCGAAGAAATTGAAACAATATTTTCCAGATACATATACAAAGACTCAGATGGAAGAAATTATATTTATGCTTCTGGCATCGTGGGCAGAAAGAGAGGGTAAAGAATGAGCAATGAAGATATGGCAAGTAGAATACAAGTCTATCTGAAAAAGATAGAAAAGATACGTGTTAAACGGATAAAAAGAGAGAAGTTTAAACATTTGTTGGAAACATTAGGATTATCAGCAGGAAGGAAGTGAAAGTATGGCTTTAAAAATTGTACGAAGATATGATGCGAACGGAAGGGAGCTTACGGAGAAAGATCTGGAAACCTTTCGATTGGATTCTCCTGTGGTTAGAGAAATATTGGCAAACCTTAATCGGGAGGTGGCGGAAGGAATCAGACAGAGGGAGAAAAAAGATGACGATTGAAGATGTAATTAAAAAATCGATTCTGCCACTGGCATTTATGGTATTCTGGTTTTGGATGACAAAAACAATTATGAAGGTCAGTGGACAGACGGATTGGTTCTGGTGGGTATTTATTGCTGGACTTCCATTTGGAATACATAAAATGCGGTTGATTCTGATTCCGAGAGGAATGGATACCACAGCAACACTTGGGATGGCTGCATTAAGTGTCATCATTGGAGCATTGATTGGAAGTATCATGATTCCAGTGTATGTGATTAGAGCGATATACGTGTTTATACGGTATGTCATTGGAAAATAGAATATTAGATTGATAAGAGGCAGGCTTGCGAAAACAAAAATCGTAAGTCTGCCTCTTTTTTTGTGCTTAAAACCAGGCAATTCAGGGGAAGTCCCTTTTGCAAATATATATTCTTGGAGGATTTTTAATATGAGAGAGCGAATTGAAAGTAAGCATGTAACTAAGGAAATCAAAAGTCAGATGCCAGTAATTCCGGTGGAAATTGTTAAAGAAAGAGGCTGTACGTTCTGCCCGTATTATCTGGGCAATTATGAGAAACAGCCACGTTGTATGATGAAAACCTGTGCCTGGGATGATGAAAATGAACGTTTCCATCCAGTTCTTCGTGAACTGATCCCATTTTACAAAGAGAAGATGGAAAAAGCAGAAGAAAGGTTCCTTGCAATGAAAAAGATTTATACAACACTGTTAGGAATGTTTGCCGATGAAATGAAGCAAGAAGAGTTGGAAAAAGATGAATGTTACGGATGTGCCTATGGAAAATGTGGACCATGTATCGGCATCTGTTACAAATCAATGAAAGCATAGGAGGGTTAAGCCAATGAATACAACAGTTATTTCCGGGCGATTGGTAAGAAATCCCGGATACAACGAAGTGGAGAATGAAAAAGGACTTCATAAGATTGCCAAGTTTGTTCTGGCAGTCAGAAGAAATTATTCCGATGAAGTCAGTTTCATTCCGGTAAAGGCTTTTGCAAAGAAAGCAGAATTTGCCAGAGATTATCTGATGCAGGGCACGAAGGTCATGGTGGAAGGCGAGATTGTCACAGGTAATTATGAAGATAAGGATACCGGGAAAAAGATTTATACCACCGAAGTGTATGCAAACCGGATTGAATTCGCAGGTGCAAAAATGGTTGACAGACCACCGTTTCCAGAAGATGCGGAAGGGTTCTTAGAGATCCCAGAGGGCATGGAAGAAGAAATGCCGTTTAGATAGAGGAGGATAAAAGATGGTTTCAGTAGATCAGGCGTATATGGTAGGGCATATGAAAAATGCCGATGGAAGTATCAATAACAAAAATGTAGTGCTGTCAGCAGCATGTGAAGCAGCGGAACTGTTCCAGTGCATGATGTCAGTAAATCAGAAACTGGAGGACTGGCAGAGATTTAACCACACCTTGGAGCAGCATCTTAGAAGTGTGGAATGTGAGAAAATCCATGATATTTGTCAGGCAGTATATGGAATGAAACATCCGTCCGATGAACTGGAAGGATTGTATCTGGCAAGAGAGGATGAACAGATATGCCTTCTGTACTATCAGGTATTTGTAGGGATGTTGGAAATCAATATTAATTCAGCCGAAGTGCTGTACAAACAGAAGGAGGAAACAATCAATGAGTAAGATGGAGTATATGCCGGTAGATTGTCTGCAGGTGCCGAAGGTGCTGTTCCAGATGGAAAAATACAAAAATCTGTCAAATACAGCAAAGATTTTATACAGCTTATTTCTGGATCGTTTGAAATTTGCGGTGCAGAATGGTTGGGTAGATGGTAAGGGGGATTTGTATGTAATTTATCCAAAAAGTGAAATGAAGAAAGACCTGAATACAACCAGATATGGGGTAGATCAGGCAGTACAGGAACTGGTGGAGGTTGGAAATCTGGTGCGTATCATTCCGAACAATGGAAAAGCAAACCACTTTTATATCAACGATATTTATGAAAATGAGATGGAGGAAGAATCAATGATGACATTAGACAGCATTATGGCAAATATGCCGATGGAAGAAAGAGAAATCATTATGGACAAAATGGTGAAAGCATCCAGAGATATTCTGGAAACAATTGCAGATATGGGATATCTGGATGAATATGGGACACCACTGACTTCAATGGAAGAAAGAAATTATCGAGATGAGCTGGGACAGCTTGATGTTGATCAGATTTCCTGTGATGGCTATGAATTTGGCATGGATCTGGCGTTTGGAATTCTTGAAGAGAATGAGGAAAATGCTGATAGAGTACTGGATATTCAGAAATATGTGAACAGGCAGAATAAAAAGTGTTCAAAAAAGAAATTTATGAAAGTTTTGGAGACTCTGGTACACGCAATAGGAAATGATGAAGGATTTATTGCCGATATGTATGCGTGTGATAAAGAGGCTAGGAAAATCTATTTGGAAGAGGCGATGAATGCATTCAATTATGTGCTTGATGAATTATGTCATGGTACAGGCAGTGCGGCAAATTGTGATTTCGATGTAGAAGAGTAGGAAAATATTATGGCAGATTTTGAATATTTCAGAGCAGAAGAATCTGACCAGTTTTCTTTCTTTCGGATACCAAAAGCTCTGTTCACAGAAAAAGAGTTTGCAAGCCTGTCCACAGACGCAAAGCTTCTTTACGGAATTCTGCTTGATCGAATCAGTCTATCCAAGAAAAATGGCTGGATTGACAGTGAGGGTTATGTCTATATCATTTACACGATTGCAGAATTGCAGGAGCTGTTGCGAATGTCGCATACAACAGTAACAAAGCTTCTTTATGAGCTTGACAGTGTGCATGGAATTGGATTGATCGAACGGTATCGGCAGGGGAATAATCGTCCTTCTGTCATATATGTGAAAAATTTTGTGAAACGGATCAGAGGAAAGCCAGTAAGATACTTTGCTTCTGGAACGCCAGAAACTGGAAATCCAGACTGCAAAGAATTGGAAATCCGGATTGCAAGAAACTGGAAGTCCGGAACGCAAAAAAATAGAAGTCCGGACTGCAAGAATCTGGATGGAAGTAATACTAAGATAAATAAGACTGAAAAGAATCATACTGATAAGAGTAAGGGCAATACTCCCGCTTTGGAAGAAAAATTCAGTCAGTATGGTAGATTTAAAAATGTTGTTCTGTCGGAAGCTGAACTGCAGGAGCTGATGACGCTATTTCCATGGGATTACCAGAAACGGATTGATCATCTTTCTGTTTATATGAAATCCAGTGGAAAAGAGTATCAGAACCATTTTGCAACAATCTGTCTTTGGGCAGAAAAGGATGGAACCAGGATAGGAATGGATAAATATGAATTTCAGGAAGGAGAAAGCCTGTGATGGAAAACAAAGTAACAGCAGATTATCTGGACGAAGAGGGATGTCTTCATTGTGGCACCTGTGGAAAAAGAAAACAGATGAAAGTCAGTCTGATGGGATTTGAGCATGTAGTGTCCTGTTTGTGCGAATGTGAGGTGAAAGCCAGACGGGAACTGGATGAAAAGATGCAGCGGGAAGAAGCACAGCGGCTGCTTTATCAGAGAAAATCCGTCGGACTTCGGGAAAGAAGATTTTGGGAATGGAAATTTGAAAATGACAATGGAAGCAACCAGAAGATACTAATCGCCAGGCAGTATGTAGAAAACTGGACAGATATGAAGAGAAAAAATGTAGGACTGCTTCTGATGGGACCAGTTGGAACCGGGAAGAGTTTTTTTGCAGGCTGTATTGCAAATGCACTTTTGGAACAGGGAGAACGTGTCATGATGACGAATTTTTCCAGGATCTTAAATGAAATGACCAGCTATCAGGCAAATAAGAACCAGATCATACAAAATCTTGTGGATTATCCGTTGCTGATTATTGATGATTTAGGAATAGAACGAAATTCTGAGTTTGCTTTGGAGCAGGTCTATAATGTGATAGACAGCCGCTATTGTAAAATGCTTCCGCTGATCGTAACAACGAATCTGGGACTGAATGAAATGAAATCGGCAGATTTAGATACTGCCCATCAGCGTATTTACAGCAGAATACTTGAAATGTGTGTTCCCATCTATTGTGGTGGAGAAGATAAAAGAAAAGAAGAAGGGACAGAAAAACTCGTACAGGTGCAGAACCTGATTACCGGTTAATCTGTTTTTTCATTAAAGGGGGTGATTGCCATGATTACAGATATGGACAGCAGTTGAATCGCTGAAAGGAGGGAAAAGTCATGCAGGAAGAGGTAACTCAGAAAACGGTCACGTTCTGTATTCGGACTACTAAGATTACGGCAGACCTGTTGAAAAAGGTTCTTGTTGCGTATCTGCGTCATCAGAAGCAGAAATCAGTAGAGAAGAAAGCACAGAAAAATCAGCCGAAACAGGGAAAGGTCACGGTAAAAGAGCTGGCAAAACAGAATGCCGGGATGGTCAATATCGAGATCACGGACAAAAATATCAAGTCCTTTGAACGGTATGCCAGAAAATACGGGATCAATTATGCTCTGAAAAAAGACAAGAGCAAAGATCCTCCGGTTTATCTGGTATTTTTCAAGGGACGTGATCAGGATGCCCTCAATGCTGCTTTCCGTGAGTTTTCCCAGAAACAGATTCAAAAAGCGAATAAGCCTTCCATTCATAAGCGTCTTGCAGCTTACCGGGCAATGATGCCAAAGAAGACGAAGGACAAAGTAAAGAACCGGCATCAGGAGCAGAGTCGATGAAAAAGAAAAGCGGCAAAACTCTGATGCAGAAGTGGAAGAATAAAATCGGGGGTAAGCTGTCCGCCCTGGATAAAAAGAAACTGGTTCTTACAAATATCCCTTATGCTCTGGCTGCTTTCTATGCAGATCGGGCATTTTTTCTTTACCGGAACAGTCTGGGAGAAGATATGGGGAACAAACTTTTATATGCAATGGAACACGCAGACCGGATTTTTGCTGGTTTTGTGTTAAGCAATAATTGGAAAGATCTGCTAGCAGGTATTGTTGTTGCAGTCGTTCTGAAAGTGTTGGTCTGGCAGAAACAGGCAGACGCAAAGAAATTACGGAAAGGCATCGAGTATGGTTCAGCCAGATGGGGAACCGCAGAGGATATCAAGCCTTATATGTCGGAAGATCCATGGATGAACATTCCATTGACAGCAACAGAAGCACTGACCATGGAGAGCAGACCGAAGCAGCCGAAGTATGCAAGAAATAAAAATATAATGGTCATCGGCGGCAGTGGTTCCGGTAAGACACGTTTTTTCGTAAAACCATCGGTCATGCAGATGAACTGTTCCATGGTCATTACAGATCCGAAAGGCACTTTGATTGAAGAGTGCGGGAAGATGTTAGCAAAGGGACCACCTAAGAAAGATAAGAATGGAAATATTATGAAAGATAAATCTGGAAAAGTGGTACATGAGCCATATGTGATTAAGATTCTGAATACCATCAATTTTTCCAAGTCCCTTCATTACAATCCATTTGCTTATATACGGTCTGAAAAGGATATCCTGAAGCTGGTAACGACAATCATTGTTAATACCAAAGGTGAAGGGGAAAAAGCTTCCGAAGATTTTTGGGTGAAAGCAGAGAAATTGCTCTACACAGCACTGATTGCTTTTATCTGGTATGAAGGTGATGAAGAGGAAAAAAATCTGAATACCCTTCTGGATCTTTTGAATGAAAGCGAAACCCGTGAAGAGGATGAAACTTACCAGAATCCAGTGGATATGATGTTCCAGGAACTGGAAGAAAGAGATCCGCAGCACTTTGCGGTCAGACAGTATAAAAAATACAAAATGGCCGCCGGCAAAACTGCAAAATCGATTTTGATTTCCTGTGGAGCCAGACTTGCCCCATTTGACATCGCAGAGCTTCGTGAGATCATGTCTTATGATGAAATGGAACTGGATAAGATCGGTGACAGGAAAACAGCCTTGTTTCTGATTATGTCCGATACAGATACAACCTTCAACTTTGTGATTGCGATGCTGCAGTCACAGCTTTTCAATCTGCTTTGTGATAAGGCAGACGATGTATATGGAGGAAGACTTCCGGTGCATGTGCGTGTCATCGCTGATGAGTTTGCCAACATCGGGCAAATTCCTCAGTTTGACAAGCTGATTGCAACTATCCGAAGCAGGGAAATCTCTGCTTCTATTATTTTGCAGTCACAGAGTCAGCTAAAGGCAATGTACAAGGATAGTGCAGATACCATTCTGGGTAACTGTGATACTACACTATTTCTTGGTGGAAAAGAGAAAACTACCTTAAAGGAAATGAGTGAACTTCTGGGTAAGGAAACCATTGATCTGTATAACACTTCGGAAACGAGGAGCAATCAGAAGTCCTTTGGATTGAATTACCAGAAAACAGGCAAACAGCTGATGACAGAAGATGAGATTGCAGTCATGGATGGAGGAAAATGTATCCTGCAGATTCGTGGTGCCAGACCATTTTTCTCAGACAAATATGATATCACGAAACACAAAAATTATCGGTTTCTTGCAGATGAAAATGAGAAAAACCGATACAAAGTAGAAAAAGAGTTAAATCCGCAGTACACACCGAAACCCGAAGAAGAGGTGGAGGTAATTCAGGTGGAGCTGTCGGAGTAACCATGGGAATGAACGAAAAATAATGAGGAAAGGAATAACTGACATTAGGTGCGCCGGCTTTTTAGTCGGTGTTTTTTCATTCCCGTAAACACCTGAAAGAAGTCAGTTTTGGTGAATGTATATGGCATTTTTTAGCAGTGCAATTACAACTTTAAAAACTCTTGTAGTCGCAATCGGCGCAGGTCTTGGCGTGTGGGGTGTCGTAAACCTTCTGGAAGGATATGGAAATGACAATCCCGGCGCTAAGAGCCAGGGCATCAAACACTTAATGTCTTCTATGTGAAAAGATTTTAAAGGAAAAATGCACATCCTACGCAGATAACATGACAATTTCATGAAAAGCGAAAGGAAATCATTATGAAAATCGAATACACAAAAGTTGGAGACTATTATTTACCGAATCTATACTATCCAGAGGAAATCAGACCGATTGGCTGCTGGGGAATGCTTCGGAAGGAATATCTGAAAGAACATAAATCTGGAACTTATACATATCTTCTTCTGACCGCCAGACTGGACAGCTATCTGGCAGATCTGAATGAACAGGCACAGGAACGCTTTGAGCTGATTGAAGCTCAAATGCGAAGTGCGGAGAGAGTTACCGAGGAACTGAAGAGACAGAATTCTATGGAATGGGTACGCCACTGCAACAATATCCGCAACCGGGCTGCTGAAATCATCAAGCAGGAACTGATTTATATATAAGGGGGATTCCAGATATGAGAAGAGAATTGATTGAAAGTTATTATGAAGAATACCAGCGGGAATTGGAAAGATTTCTTGAATCTGATCCGGAGATGATTTCTCTGGAAGCAGAAATTCATCATTACATAGATATACTGGAACCAGTCCTCAGAGATGCCGGACAGGAGATGTGGCAGACATTGGACAGAATTATTTCAGCGAAAAATGCCATGGAAGGGATTGTGGCAAAAGAAATGTATATCCGAGGATTTCTGGATTATGAAAGGCTGGTGTGTGAAAAGGACTGTAAAATTTAAATATTCATCTTACAAGCACTGACTGTAACGGTCGGTGCTTCTTTTTTGATTTTTTAAAAAATCATCTGACATTCTTCAAGTCCCCACGTGTGATTAGTAAGAAAAATAAATTTTTCTGCGAAAGTACCGTCCAAAGATACTCTGAAACTTGCAATTAGTGAGAGAATAGTTCATTTTTGCGAAAAAAACTTGCAAAAGGGGGTTGGTAAATATCTTTTCAAAAGCTTTATAGGTAGAGGGACAAAATTTTTTCATAATTTTTCAAAATCATGTCCGCTTTTATCTCTCCCAATACAGAGTAAGTGAAGGGACTAACAAAAGTAAAAGAAAAAATGATAAAAATGCAAAAAAATATCACGAATTTTTTGCATCATGCCAAGTCATTTGACTTTAGTAATCAGAGGACGTTTTGGAATGTTCCTTCGTTGAACCTTGACAACCGATAAGTGC
>ENA-OQHI01000985-OQHI01000985.1-human-gut-metagenome-genome-assembly--contig:-NODE-985-length-15150-cov-4.353878_pt1 | contig 15150 bp, 13 predicted proteins | sample MGYA00242561_ERZ504713 | MGnify/ENA primary metagenome ERZ504713 (study PRJEB26092, sample SAMD00036217) | human gut metagenome | host: Homo sapiens | study: EMG produced TPA metagenomics assembly of... | reverse complement strand
CTGTGTACAAAAGCATCACAAGAGAACTGGCTAACCGGCATAATAGGTGCATATCCTAATAATCCACCAAATTCTACCATTTCTCCAACTCCCTTTCCAATTACAGGAATAACTCTTACAGCTGTCGTTTTCTGATTAATCATTCCGATTGCTGATTCATCAGCGATAATTCCGGCAATTGTAGTTGACTTTGTATCCCCGGGTATTGCAATCATATCTAAACCAACTGAACATACGCATGTCATAGCCTCTAATTTTTCTATTCAAAGTGCTCCTTCTTTTACTGCGTCAATCATTCCCTGGTCTTCACTTACAGGGATAAACGCACCACTTAAACCACCGACATATGAAGATGCCATAACGCCACCTTTTTTAACCTGATCATTTAATAATGCTAATGCTGCAGTTGTTCCCGGAGCTCCGGCTCTTTGCAATCCAATTTCTTCTAATATATCAGCTACACTATCACCAATCGCAGGTGTAGGGGCTAAAGACAAATCAACAATACCAAATGGTACATTGAGTCTCTTAGAAGCTTCTTCTGCAACTAACTGACCCACTCTTGTTACTTTAAAAGCAGTCTTTTTAATTGTATCGCATAATACTTCAAAGTCTGCTCCACGAACTTTCTTTAATGCATGTCTTACTACACCAGGTCCACTTACACCGACATTAATAATGGCATCAGCTTCTGTAACACCATGAAATGCTCCAGCCATAAATGGGTTATCATCTGGGGCATTACAGAAGATAACAAGCTTTGCACAGCCAATAGACTCAATATCCTTAGTAGCATATGCAGTCTTTTTCACAATCTGTCCAAGTAATGCGACAGCATCCATATTAATACCAGTCTTAGTAGAACCAACATTAACACTTGAACATACAAATTCAGTTTCCTTCATAGCCTGTGGAATAGACTCAATAAGCATACGTTCTGCTTTAGTCATACCTTTAGAAACAATGGCAGTATAACCACCAATAAAGTTAATACCTAATTCCTTTGCACACTTATCTAGTGTTTTTGCAATCTGTACATAGTCTTCTGGCTTCTTGCAGGCTGAAGATCCGATTGTTGCAATAGGCGTAACTGAGATACGCTTATTCACAATAGGAATACCATATTTTTTTTCAATAGACTGTCCTACAGGTACAAGATTTCTTGCAGTAGACATGATTTTGTTGTAAATATTATCACAAAGAACATCTAAAGAAGAATCAATACATTCAAATAAGCTAATACCGATTGTAATAGTTCTTACATCTAGATTTTCCTGCTCAATCATTTTATTTGTTTCAATAACTTCAAACTGATTAATCATCTATACATCTCCTTATAATCTATGCATCATATTAAAGATTTCTTCATGCTGAATTTTAATATCAACACCAATTTCTTTACCTAAAGCAGCAAGTTCATCTGCTAAGTCATTAAATGCTTTGCTAGAAGCATCATGATTGACAATCATCATCATATTGAAATAACCTTGTACAATAGTCTGAGAGATATCTAAAATATTTACATCATTCTCAGCAAGATAAGTACATACCTTTGCGATAATACCTACCTGGTCCTTTCCAACTACAGTAATAATACCTTTTTTCACAGTCGAATCCTCCGTTTTCATAAATTTTTAAACATTATAGCAAAACTAAGTAAAAAGATAAATAAAAAGTGTAAAAATATGCTTAGACTAAATAATAGCCTTTAAAAGTAATTTTAATTGATTGTAATATCAAAAAAAGAGAAGGAATGATTCCTTCTCTCTTATGTTTATGTTATTCACCTAATAATTTAAGAGCAGTAGCAAGAACAGCCTTACCGTTCATAGTTCCGTAATCTCTCATATCGATAACGTCAACAGGGATAGCACCAGCTTTTCTTGAAGCAGCTAATTTTTCGATTGCAGCTTTCTGGAATCTAACCTGTGGGCCAAGTAAGATACAGTCAACTTCTTCTAGCACTCTAGGTGCATCAGAGAATGGTAAAGCGAAGATTTTTGCTTCAACTCCCTGTTCCTTAGCTGCGGCTTCCATTTTAGTTACTAATAAGCTAGTAGACATACCTGCAGAACATACTAATAAAATTGTTTTCATTGTCATTACTCCTTTTCTAATTTCTATATTAATTATACTAATTTTTAGCCATGATGTAAACACTTACCCAAAAGTTTTTTTTAGCATAATACAAAAAATGATATTCAAAAGGCTATAAATTTAATTTATAATATTTTAGAGGTGGTTAAAATGAAGATATTAGTCGTAAGCGATTCGCATATGTATAACGTTATATTAGAAAATATCACAAATAAATGGAAAAACAAGGTGGATTTATTGGTACATTGTGGAGATTCCTCTCTCCTTCCAGATGATCCATTACTTAAAGATTATGATATAGTTGTACATGGAAATCATGACGAAGAAGTCTTTCCTCACTATGTAGTTTACAAAGATATATTTGTGACCCATGGTAATGATTATCATGTCTATACAGGCTATGATGAACTTATACAAGCATGTAAAGAAAATCATTGCACGATATGTTTTCATGGACATACACATGTGCCTACGATTCAGATTCATGAAGGAATCACTTTTGTGAATCCTGGTAGTGCTATGATCAATCGAGGAAACTATGGTTATGGAACATATGCTATTGTGGAGACAGAACCATTTAATGTCATCTATTATGATAGTCTAGATCATCATATCTGTAACCAGGAAGTTCTTGAAGAAGGTATGGTAATACTTGATGACTTCAAAAAGATTGTAAAGAATATGAAATAAGGGAGATAGCGAACTATCTCCCTTTAAAAAATACTATTTTTCTTCTAATCTTTTTCTCTTATATTCAATGATGAACATGACTTCCTTTAGATCTTCATCTGGTAATTCAGATAATAATCTAGCAATATTCGCAATATTATAGTAGTCATATTTCTTGCCACTCATGATTTCTTCAACACTACGTCCATATAAGCGTGAAAGAACTTTTAATTCCCCTACTGTTACATCTCTTTTACCATTTTCAATATCTGAAATTGCAGAATGAGGTACATTAAGATGTGCAGCAACTTCTTTTTGTGTTAAGTTCTTAAAAGTTCTATAAGTTTTTAGACGTTTAGCGAGATCCATATCTAATGCCATAAGTTTACCTCCCCATTTCTATCTGGGGTTTATTATAACACAAAAAAATAAAGGTGGCAATTTAGGAATTATGAAAAATATAGATTTTATCTAAAATGTTATTTGAAATATCCTACTACATAAGGCTTCTTTAAATCACTTTTTTTCCCTTTAGAAGTACGTTTTTTTATGTCTTCTAAAACGGTTACAGTCGCATTTTCATCTTCTGTAGTCAACATAATAAAATATGAAATATTTAGAGATTGATGGTTTTCTACATAGATTGGTTCATTATGTAGTATATGATTACGACATTGATCATCAGTAAAGATATCAAAAGGAACACCTTTTCTATCTACAATCTTATAAGAATGTTTCTTGCACATACCACAATGTGGTACTTTCTTATGGAAATAAGATTGTGAAATGACACAATGTTCACTGATCATATTCTCTGTTTTACCATAGATAGGTAAAATAAGATCAGCATTATAATCCTTCATCTGTTTAATCTGTTTTCTTGTACATTCAAATGATGCAATGACTGGTTCTTTAAATGCATAAGCATCATAATGGTTATAAATATTAAATCCCTGACCAATAATAAGAGGATGCTCTTTTAATAATCTATAGCTTCCAAAGTCATTGACAATTAATGTATTGAATTCTTTCAATAAAGGATTGTGAATGACTTCTTGTATATCTTTATCATGCATAATACGAGGTAGATAAAGATTAGGTACTTTATCATATTTTTTGAAGCATTCTAATGCTTCTTTTAGATCTGCATTATAGTAGTAATATACATGATCATAATCTCTTAAGGCAATTTCTAACTGTTTTATATTAGAAACTACTACATGATACTCAGATACACTTTGTGGAATGACTTTAAGAGGCTGTATTTCTTTAATAGGAGCCTTGTGGTGCTTCTTAAAGGTAAATAATGCATCTAGTTTAGAAAGCGCCTCACGACGCATATTATTGATGATTGTGATAGGTATAAATAATTCACCATATAACTCTACATCAATCTTATTTGCTTCATACACAGTATGACCAAGCTTATTGAGATGATCAATGATATTCTCTTTAGTGGCAGCACGCTTTGATGCTTCTTCAATGATCTGTTCACTTACTACAGATACTTCTTCATCATCACATTTTACAACAAGTGTACAAGGCTTATTAAGAGATGCTTTAAAGGACATATCAATCTTTCGATATTTCTTTTCTTCCTGATATGTTTTCTGCATACGGTTAATTGTATCTACACTGATTGTCTTATTAACAGTTCCACCCTTCACTACATCATCAAACTCAATCTGAACATTCATGCCTGCTTCTGCTTTATTGATGAGCTTATTTTGATAATAAATCTTATTGACAGGTCTTCCTTTATCTATTTCTGTAAAGACAATAGAATCACCCTGCGTTAAATCATTTTTTAGGGCTATAGAGACACGTTTACTACGGTAGTCATATCCTTTAACATAACCTAAGAAAACGCCTTGGTTACCTGAAAATGTCTCATCTACAATTTTATCAGCATGAAATGGATAACCAGATGTATAATGGCGATTAAACATCTGTTTCATATCATTGAAGTTCTCTTTTGTATAGTTAGGTGTATTCTCATAATAATGTTTAATAGCTTTAGAATAAACCTGAGTGACTGCAGCCACATATTCAGGACGCTTCATACGCCCTTCTATCTTTAAAGAAGCAACGCCTGCTTCAATATATTCATTAATATGATCAGATGTACATAAATCCATTGTAGACATGAGATAGCTTGTATCAATCACTTTGCCATCTTCTTCTAAACTATAAGGTAAACGGCATGGCTGTGCACAGGCGCCTCTATTACCACTTCTTCTACCTATCATACTAGACATCAAACACTGTCCAGAATAAGCCACACATAATGCACCATGTGCAAATACTTCTATTTCTAAATCTGTATGAGAGCAGATATATTTAATTTCATCAATGGTATTTTCTCTAGCAAGAACGACTCTTTTAACACCTAGATCTTCAAAATAACGTAATGCCTCTAATGACATCACACTCATCTGAGTAGAAGTATGAAGTTCCATATCAGGATATCTTTCATGAACGAGCTTTAATAAGCCAATATCTTGAATAAGAAGTGCATCTATTTGTAGCTCATATAAACTATCAATTAATGAAAGAACATCTTTCATTTCATCATCTTGATATAGTGTATTAACAGTTACAAATATTCTTACATTTCTTAGATGTGCATACTGTATAGCCTGGTCTAGTTCTTCTAGATTAAAGTTCTTAGCGAAGGCTCGTGCTGAAAAGGCAGTTGTTCCAAGATAAATCGCATTAGCGCCATTCGCAATAGCGCCCTGCAGAGACTCAAAATCACCTGCAGGGGCCAATAATTCAATTCTATTCATTTATACAAGTTTTTGAGCTAAATCATAGCACATACGTGCTGATGACTTTGCAGCTTCCTTAAGATATTGATCAAACTGGATAGAACTGCTGCCTTTATCAAAAATATCACTTAATCCACGTACAATAATAAATGGTTTATTAAAGACTGTACATACCTGAGCTACTGTTGCAGCTTCCATTTCAGAACATAATGCATCAGGGAAGTATTCTTTGATTGCATCAACCTGATCTTTTCTTGCAACAAATTGATCACCAGAGACAATAAGACCACTATATACTGTTAAGCCATTATGTTCAAAGATTTCTTTTGCATAAGAAACGAGTGTCACATCAGCTTCATAGTAAAGAGGCATATCAGGTACTTGTCCATATGGACGTCCAAAAGCAGTGACATCGACATCATGATGCGCTACCTTTTCACTGATGATAACATCTCCGACGTTTTCTTTTAAATCAAGTCCACCTGCGGAACCAACATTGATGACATGATCAATATCAAAGTTCTTTAATAAAAGAGTAGCTGAAATAGCTGCATTGACTTTACCAATACCACCCTGGACAACTACAACTTCTTTTTTTCCTAATAAACCTTCATAAAAATGATAATTACATTCCTGGTATTCTTTTTCAACATTCATTAAAGCAAGTATTTCATTGACTTCTTCTTCCATTGCACCAATAATACCTAACATGTTAATCCCTCACTTTCTTTACTACAAATATAATACGTTCACACTCTTCCTTGTATTCACCAAAATCACTATAATACGCGATTGACTTAAATCCTGCTTTTTTAAGCATTTTGACATACTCATCTACAGGAAGTGTTTTTTGACGATGTGTTTCATCAACATGATGACCATCTTCGTCAATAATAATATGATGGGTAATAACACCTTTGTGATCACTTTCTACATCCCATGAGAAGAAGAAATCTTCATCTTCATTCTTTTCATGATAATCATCTAAGATCACATTACATTTATATAGACTGTTCACATCAAAAATAAATGTTCCATTATATTTTAAACCTTCATAAACATTATTAAAGACATCTTGTACTTTCTTCTTGCTTAAAACATAGTTAATTGCATCTGTTAAACAAAGAATAGTGTCTACAGGCTGAGATAAGGCAAAATCACACATATCAATCATTTCAGTTAGAAGTTCAACACCTTCATCCTTAGCTTTTAAGGCAGTGATGTTTACCATATCTTCAGATAAATCAGTGGCTAGAACCTGATGACCTTCTTTCGCAAGTTCAATAGCAGTTAATCCAGTTCCACATCCTAGTTCTAATATTGTTTTAAGATTAGCCTGTTCATGAATGAATTTTAAATATTCAGAATAGAAGTCTGGGTCCATTAAAGAATCATAATAATAAGAAAACTCTTTATAGGCAGCCATTATGCAAGATACTCCTTGATATCAATAGTAGGCATATCACTCCATAACTTCTCTAAGTTATATTCTTTACGTGCTTCTTCAGAGAAGATATGACAGATTACATCACCTGCATCAATAAGAATCCATTCCGCATTACCACGGCCTTCTATGCTCTTGATTTCAAAACCGTTCTTTTCGCACTGGTCAACTACATTATCCTGAATCGCATTTAATAAACGTTTATTAGATGCAGTACATAAAATAAATGTGTCATATAAAGGAGAGGCGTTCTCCATATTGATTGCCACAATATCCTGGGCTAATTTATCGTCCATTGCTTTCACAATACATTCTACTTTAGTCATTATTAACTCCTTTTACATATTTATCATAAACTTCAAAGAAACATGGGTCGATTGGACGATGCTTCTTTGTGGAAAATTCATAAAAATCAGTCAGACAGTTTCTAAATCCTGCTTCAATATCATGTTTACATAGAGTAATCTGTTCTGATGAATCATAACCTCTTAAAGGGTCTAACTTATCAGCACAATATAAACACATACCAAGAAGGCTCATAGATGTAGAAGCTGTTGTATGATCTTCAATGGCTTTTAAGATTTCTTCATCACTGATAAGAAATTCATTCTCACATACATAACGTGAGAGCCATTGATGCCAGATAGGTTCAGGCTGATCTAAATGAGAAGCATAATGCTTCTTCATTAATTTTTTAGCCTGATCATGAGGCATTTCTTTTGCAACATCATGCATCATACCGGCAATATAGCCTTTGAGAGGATCAATGCCATTGCTTTTACAGAAATCTCTTGTGAGAGAAGCGACACTTAGAGTATGCTTATAGCGTTTTTCCTTCATTCTATTTCTAATCATTGTATCAAGATATAAGCCATTTTGAGAAATATATCTAAGCACATCTTTATCAAGCATATCTAATGCCCCTTCTTTAATTTCTGTGCTAGATGCTGTGATTTCTACATTATTCATCTTAACAAAGTGATATGTCTCTAAATTAGGATGAGCTGTAGGATAACCACCTCTATTAAAGGCGACTAGCTGGACTAATTCTGATATTTCTTTGGCTTCTTTCCATTTTTCAAACGCCATAGCCTGATCCATACCCATTAAATAATATAAATTATCATTAGGATACATTTCTTTTAATGCATGAATCGTATCAATTGTATAATTCTTTTCATCACTTGTAGAATCAAGTTCAATAGTACAAACCCTCATTTTTGGTTCCTGGTGAATCGCAATCTCTATCATTTCTTTACGCTTATCGCCAGGGGCATTCTGTTTATCTTTCCAAGGGTTGTTTTTAGTAGGAATGAAGTAAAATGAATCAAGAGAAAGCAAAGATAAAGCTTCCTTTGCAATCTCTATATGCCCTTTATGGATAGGATCAAAACTACCACCAAGTAATCCAATATTCATTAGATCTTATAAATACCTTTTTCACTTGATTTATAGAAAACAATTGTATGTCCAATAATATGAACAACATCTGCTTTAGTACCCATTGAGATTTCTAAAGCTACTTCATTCACTGTTTCAGGGCAAGTATCTAATAACTTCACTTTAATAAGTTCTTTAGCCTTTAATGCATCATTGATGCTGTTGATCTGTTTTTCTCCTACACCATCTTTACCAACCTGAAAAATTGGCTTTAAGCTATGTGCTTCGCTTCTTAAAAATTTCTTCTGTTTACTATTTAACATTCATATATCCTCTAAATTAAACTTTCTCTCATAAATACATCAATACCTTCAGGTACATAAACCTTGATTTTACCCTTAGGTGCATGAATACATATAAATCCTAAACCAGAAATCACAATATCACGCTTTTCTTCTGGTAAAGTGAATTCATAAGCCTTCATTTCTTTCATTGATGAAGCACGTCCATAAACCTGTAACTGCTTATGTCTATCAAACAATTCATCTGCTTTTTCAGTCTTTGTACGATGAATCTGCATATTTCTAGAGAAGTAGCAGATGAAGTTTCCTTTATCTCCCTTTGTATAATCAATTCTTGCAAGACCGCTAAAGAAGATTGACTGATCATCATTCAACTGGTATATCATTGGCTTTACTTCGCCCTGAGGCATAATATAAGCCAAATCCTTTTCATCTACAACAGATGTGTACTGATGTTCATTCATGATACCTGGAGTATCATATAAAGATGAATGATCATCAAGAGGAATCTTGATTAAATCAAGAGTGGTACCAGGGAATTCACTTGTAGTAATAAGATTAGATGCATCTGAATAGTTCTTCAACATACGGTTGATAAATGTAGACTTACCAACATTAGTAATACCTACAACATATACATCACGGCCGTGACGGTATTCATCAATCTTATCAAAGATTTCATCAAAGTTCATATTCTTCTTACCACTTGTAATAACTACATCAAGAGGCTTGATACCGTATTCCTTGAACTGTCTTCTTACCCATGTATTAAGTCTATGTTCCTTTAAAGACTTAGGTAAGATATCTCTCTTATTCGCTAGTACAAGTACATCATTATATCCAATATGACGCATAAGACCAGGCACAAGAGAACCATTAAAGTCAAATAAGTCAACGATATAAACAACTAAACAATCTTTTTCTCCTACAGTCTGTAAAACATGTAAGAAATCATCTTTAGTTAAATGAGATTCCATCTTCTGATGATAATGCATTAATTTATAACATCTCTGACAAAGAATCTTTTCCTTGCTTAAAGCAGATTCTGGCACATAGCCAGGCTTTTTTGTATCAGCGCTTTGAATGATGGCGCCACATCCATAACATCTTATTTCTGTCATATATACCTTCCTTTTCTTAGGTCATTTTACACTATTTTTAGTCAATTACATAGAGCTAGCAAGGATATTTCCTACTTTTCATCAAGATAATCATCCATTGAAATGAATTCAAACTCAGTATCAGGGTCCCCTTCCATTTCATCAAAGAGATTTGGATCTTTAATTGTAAGATCTACTTTATTTTCTTCTAATTTCTTTTGTACATGTTCTTCAATAATCATAGAACGAGTGAGATGTACATCATCAATAAAGTCAAATGGACATTGTTTTAAAGTATTGGCCTTAGCACTTAGTGCACCAAAGCTAATATCTTTAGATACAATCTTCATTGTTTCTGTACCACTCTTAACTATAAATTCATTCTGTGGATTAGATATGAATCCAGTAAAGATTTTAGTTGGTTTAGTCTTTAATGACTTAAATAGTAATGTTCCTTTTGTTGCACGATGACATGCTGGAATATCACTGATATGTATACGTTTGAAATGTGTTGGGTTTAAAATAAGTAATAAAGAAGAGACAACTGAAGGATCAAAGACACACATAAAGGCCACTTCATCATCACGCATATTAATACCCTTTACACCACCTGCTTTTACACCTAATACAGATATTTCATCTTCACTATATAAAGTACCATATCCTGCTTTAGTGACAGTAATAATACCCTTTGTTCCATCACTGATATCAACACTCACTAATTCATCATTGTCTTTCAAGTTCATACACTTTAATGGCTTAGAGAAGCGGCTGACATTAAAGTCTTTTATACTTACGCGTTTAATTTGTCCATTCTTACTTGATAAGACAACATACTGGTCTAAATCGAATGATTTCACAAGAATATTACCAATAATCTTCTCATCATTACCTAATTTAATTAAATAACTTAGATGTTTGCCTAGATCCTTCCACTTGAAGTCTTCTAACTTATAAACAGGGACAAAACAATAGTTACCCTTGTTAGTAAATGAAAGAATAACATCGAGTGTATTGGCTTCAAATAGGTCAACAAGCATATCCGTATCTTTCTTACCAAATGTATTTTCATCAGATGCTTTATAAGAACGTGTAGAAATCTTTTTGAAATATCCGTCACGTGTAATAGAAACATATACATCTTCAGAAATAATCATTGCCTGCTGATTGACAGATGTATCCATGATTTCATCTTTGATTTCAGTGAGACGAGGTGTTGGATACTTCTTCTTAATCTCTTTTAACTCATTTATAATTACTTTTCTTAATACTTTTTCACTATTTAAAATCGCATTTAAGCTTTCAATAAGAGCCTGTAATTCTTTTTGTTCATTTTCTAAGGATACAATATCAGTATTTGTCAAACGATAAAGCTGTAAAGTTACAATGGCTTCAGCCTGTCTTTCAGTAAAGCCAAAAGCATTCATTAAATTCACTTTTGCATCTGACTTATCTTTAGATGCACGAATTGTTTTTACAACTTCATCTAGAATAGAAATAGCTTTAATAAGCCCTTCTACAATATGTTCACGTTCCTGTGCTTTATTAAGATCAAAAATAGAACGCTTAGTAACGACTTCACATTCATGCTTGATATATCCATCAAGAATATCTTCAATACCCATAAGTACTGGACGCTTATCTTTGATTGCAGTCATATTATAGTTATAGTTCTTCTGCAAATCTGTATTTTTAAAGAAGTAGTTTAATGTATTTCTTGCATCAACATCTTTCTTTAAATCTACTGCAATACATAATCCATTACGGTCAGATTCATCTCTGACTTCAATGATTCCATCAATATCACGATTAAACTGAATTTCAGCCATTTTTCTTACAAGTTCAGCTTTATTCACTTCATAAGGAATTTCTGTAATAAGAATCTGATTGATATTCTTCTGTTCAACAATTTTATAACGTGAACGGACAACAACCTTTCCACGACCAGTTCTTAAGGCTGTCGCAATATCACTTGCACCTTCAACTATAGCACCTGTTGGAAAATCAGGCCCTTTAATAAATTGATGAAGATCATCAAATGAACAATGAGGATGTTTAATACGGTAAATAGTAGCATCAATCACTTCCTCTAAATTATGAGGAGGAATATCAGTGGCATAACCAGCTGAAATACCTGTGGCCCCATTGACTAATAGGTTTGGATACTTAGCCGGGAATACAGTTGGTTCATATTCTGTATCATCGAAGTTAAGTGCCATCGGCACTGTTTCTTTATCTATATCTTTAATTAAATCTAACGCAATTGGTGCTAATCGTGCTTCAGTATAACGCATGGCAGCAGCCGGGTCATTATCAATAGACCCGTTATTACCCTGCATATCTACTAAAGGCATACGCATCTTCCAGTCCTGTGATAAACGGACCATCGCTTCATAAACAGAAGAATCACCATGAGGATGATAATTACCAATAACTGTACCAACAGTCTTAGCTGACTTACGATATGGCTTAGTAGGAAGATTTCCTTCCTTCCACATAGCATATAAAATTCTTCTTTGTACTGGTTTTAATCCATCTCTTACATCAGGTAATGCACGATCCTGGATAATATATTTAGAATAACGTCCAAAGCGGTCACCCATGATATCCTCTAAGGACATAATAATATTTTTTTCTGTCATGTTTGATCACCTATCCTTCCATAAAGAAGCTATCTTCTAATGAGAACTGTACATTGTTTTCAATCCATTCACGTCTAGGCTGTACCTTATCACCCATTAATACAGAGACACTTCTTTCTACAATTGCTGCATCATCAATAGTAACCTGAATAAGAGTACGAGTTTCAGGGTTCATAGTTGTTTCCCATAATTGTTCTGCATTCATTTCACCAAGACCTTTGTAACGCTGTACATCATAGCCTCTTCCCATTTTCTTACGAGCGGCTTCTAAATCCTTTTCATCCCAGCAATAAATAACATTATCTTTTTTGCCAGACTTCTTAGAAACCTTATAAAGAGGTGGCATGGCAATATAAACCTTACCTGCTTTAATCAAACCACGCATATAACGATAGAAGAATGTAAGCAATAAGATCTGGATATGTGCCCCATCAGTATCGGCATCGGTCATGATGATAATCTTATCATAAGCACTATCATCCGCATTAAAATCAGCACCTACACCCGCATTTATTGTATTAATCATTGTACTGATTTCTTCATTCTTTAAAATATCTGCCTGTGTGGCTTTTTCTGTATTAATAACTTTACCACGAAGTGGAAGAATAGCCTGAAACTTACGGTCTCTTCCCTGTTTTGCACTACCTCCGGCAGAATCCCCTTCGACAAGATATAATTCATTCTTACGCTTATTTTTGGATTGTGCAGGTGCTAACTTACCACTTAAGAATTTTGCTTCACGGTTATTCTTACCTTTTCTTGCCTGCTCCTTAGCTTTACGCGCTGCCTGTCTTGCATTAGCTGCCTTGATCATCTTTTCAATCAGTTTCTCTGCAATATCTTTATTTTCTTCTAAGAAATAAGTAATACGTTCAAAAGTCACATTTTCTAGAATATTACGGGCAATAGGAGAACCAAGCTTAGATTTGGTCTGACCTTCAAACTGAAGATACTTTTCTGGAATCTTAACAGAAATAATTGCATTCAATCCTTCACGTACATCACTACCTTCAAGATTCTTATCTTTTGCCTTTAATAAAGCATATTTTCTTGCATATTCATTAAATACTTTAGTTAAACCAGAACGGAATCCTACTTCATGTGTACCTCCATCTCCAGTACGTACTAAGTTAACAAACGAAATAATATTTTCCTGATAACTTTGTGTAAACTGCATCGCAATTTCTACTTCTATTTCATTATTGGTATCATCAAAAGAAATAATAGGTGAAACAGCTTCTTTATCATTATTGATCCAGTCAATAAATTCTTCTAAGCCCTTTTCATACTGATATGTTTCATCTTTACCAGTACGTTCATCAATAAGTTCTATTGTCATTCCCTTTAATAAAAATGCATCTTCACGGAGTCGTTCACTAATTGTCTGGAAACTAAATGTTGTGGTAGAGAAAATAGATGCATCAGGCTTAAAATGAATAATAGTACCTGTTTTATTAGTTTTTCCTACTTTTTTTAACTTTCCAATTTTTGTAGCACCATTTTCAAAGCGCTGTGTGTGAATCACACCATCACGATGGACAGTCACCTCTAAGAATTCACTTAACGCATTGACGACAGAAGAACCTACACCATGTAGTCCTCCTGAAGTTTTATAACCACCATCTTCAGAGAATTTACCACCTGCATGTAATACAGTAAGAATAACTTCTGTAGTTGGCTTTCCTGTTTCTTTATTAATACCTGTTGGCATACCACGGCCTTCATCTTCGACCGTCACGCTATCGTCTTTATGTAATGTAACTGTGATCTTCTTACCATAACCAGCAATGGCTTCATCAATAGAGTTATCAACAATTTCCCATACAAGGTGGTGTAAACCACGAGAATCAGTTGAACCAATGTACATTCCTGGTCTTTTTCTTACGGCTTCTAGCCCCTTTAATATTTGAATATCGGATTCATCATAATGTGTATTTGACATGAGCATACCTCCTCAACTTGACCAGTATAACACAAAAAGGTTTTTTTAGGAAAGTTTGATTTTTTGTAGTATTTATGTATAATGAATTTTTGTGAGGTGAGTCGATGAAATATTTAGTTATAATCATCTGTTTATTAATAAGTTATCTATATGGTTCAATACCTTTTGCATTAGTAATTGGTAAAGTGTTTTATAATACTGATGTTCGTCAATATGGATCACATAATCTAGGTGGTACCAATGCAGGAAGAGTACTAGGCAAAAAAGCCGGAATGACAGTTATTTTACTTGATGCAACAAAATGTATCATTACTATCCTATTAACAGGATGTATTGCGAAAGTATCTGGTATTTCAGCAAATATTATCTATCCATGTGCACTATTTTGTATGATTGGTCATTGTTATCCTATCTTTGCGAATTTCCAGGGTGGTAAGGCTGTATCAAGTGCAATCGCCTATACATTAATGACTAATATATATGGTTTTATTATCGCAGTTGTGGTATTCTTAATTACATTAAAGACAACTAAGTATGTATCTTTATCTAGTATCCTTGGTGCAACAGCTGTACTCATTGCATCACCATTTATTGGATATTCTACAACTGGAATCATTACTAATATATGTGTTGTCGCACTTATTGTCTATAGACATCGTGCAAATATTATAAGAATAAAAGAAAGAACAGAAAATAAAGTCAAATGGTTTTAGCCATTTGACTTTATTTCAGATTGTTGACAAATTAGATGAAAATATCAATTGGGCTATCCCAAATTGGTATTTTCATTTTTTGTCTGCTTG
>ENA-OQHI01000967-OQHI01000967.1-human-gut-metagenome-genome-assembly--contig:-NODE-967-length-15346-cov-3.667431_pt1 | contig 15346 bp, 14 predicted proteins | sample MGYA00242561_ERZ504713 | MGnify/ENA primary metagenome ERZ504713 (study PRJEB26092, sample SAMD00036217) | human gut metagenome | host: Homo sapiens | study: EMG produced TPA metagenomics assembly of... | reverse complement strand
CACCCAGGTCAGATTCGGAAACTGCTCCCGCAGATACGATGCGGTCTGGCTGCAGTCCACACGTTTTTTCCAGCTTCCATGATGAATCCCGGCCGCGTCAAGGCTGTTTAAGATCGTCTGCGTACTGTTCGCGTAATTTCCTTCCACATGAATATTCCAGATGAACTGCGACAGCGTGTAAAGTCCCGCCAGGCAGAGAAAAATACCAATAAAAAATGCCTTTCTTTTTAAACTTCGCCGGTAAAAGAAAGGCAGTCCCTGTTTTTTCTGTATTCGGATGCGCACACCGCTCTTGCGGCGGATCGGCAGGAGGCGGAAAAAATCTTCCGGAAGAAGGCTCATATCAAAACAGCCCTTGTGTTCTGTCACGTCCCACAGTGTGATGTTATGGTGCCCGCACAGATTGAAAAAACGCTCCGGTTCACGGCCCGTCACACGAATCCGCACACTGCCTTTCCAGAAAGCCTTTCCCCTCTGCAAACGCACACCCCCTTTTCAGCATTGGAATGATTGGAATCATTACACTTATTGAAACGTCACCTGATCGATTCTCCCTTCCACCCGCATCTCCTCCCCGGAATACGAAACAATCCGGATTCCCTCTCCCACAAGGAGCAGCCTGCCATATTGTGTAAGCACGCAGAGGCGGCACGCATTATATTCCAGAATCCTGCGGTAATTTTCAATCTGCACTTCTCTCCCGCCGTAAAACGTCACAACCGGCTCACCAAAAGCAAGATCTGACGGAACCTGCATCGCCGAAAGCACCTCCCCGCCCGGCGGATGGAGTGATTTTTTCTGCTTTTTCTTTTTTCGCATCCAAAACCTCCTCCGCTTTGCGGGTCTGCTTTTTGTTCTATCGCTATTTTATGCAGAAAAAAGCACAAAAATACCCCGCAGCCGCTGGGGTTTCCTGCCCGATCAGGCTGCGGGGTTTCATTTCTCTTTTTTAAAAACATTTTTTGCAGGGTTCATACCCCTGGGCTTCTGCATTTTCTCTTGTCATCTGATATGCCCGATCCGGATTCATTCTGCCGCAGTTATTTTTGTTATGGTACTTCGATCCGGTCTCTGAAATCCACACGAGCTGTCCTCCATACGGATCCGATTCCTGCGGAGCTTCCGTTACCTGTGGTTCTTCGGCAGTCACTGCCGGCTGTGATTCTTCCGCTGCCTGCGTTTCAGCGGTTTCTTCCGCCGCAGCTTCTATGGTTGGCTCAGGTGTCGGCGTCTCGGTCGGGTCAGCCGTTGGAGTTGGGGTAGCAGTCGGAGTCGGGGGAGCGGTCGGCGTTGGTGTTTCGGTCGGTGTTGCTGTCGGCGTTGGTGTTGATGTTTCAGTCGGGGTCGGCGTCTCTTTTTTCGTCGGCGCTGCCGTAACGCTGACGGAAACAGACTCTGCAGATGCCTTCTGTGTTTCCTTACTGCTGTACGTCACAGGTGTCAGCGCACAGGCGGAAACCAGCAGCAACACAGGAAGCAGCACAGGAAGTGCTTTCGCCACATGAAACCGTTTCTTTATCGTATTCCAGGTAACCGGAAGCAAAAAGATTCCAAGCAGCAGCAGTGACAATGCATATGCCTTCTCCTCTTTCCAGTAACCGGCTCCCGCCAGCATCATCAGAATACCGAACAGATACCTGAGAAAATTTCCTGCCTTTCTCAGCATATTTCATTCCCCCTCTTGTGTATTTTCTGAATTTCTTACAGCGAAATCCTCTACTGTAAATACGTTTGAAAGAATGGAAAATTACATCACAGATTACGATTCTTTATAGAAAATCATGCTGAACCATATGACCATATGCTCGCCGAGATAATAATCCATCATGTTTTTTTCAATCAGGTTTGCAACAACGATGCCGTGGCTCTCGATGCATGGATGCATCAGTTCAAGATGGCGGCAGCCGCCTCTCGGGTAGGTACATTTATCGCAGAGCTGGCAGGAATCGGAGGAAAGGGCGAAGGTGAGCAGGGTTTTGTCTTTTAAATGCTGCTCGATTTCGCGTGTGATTTTTTCGTGCTCCGATTTTGTTTTTAATGTCTCATCCATATCCATGATGTTGTCCACTTCTGCGATGCTGGAGAAGAACAGAACGTGATCGTAGTTCATGCAACGCTCCTTACAGACTTCAACAGTGCCGACCGCCGGCGGGCAGGACCAGGAGGCTCCGTAGCGGGAGCACTCCTTTTTGCAGATCTGGCGGACCCGGTCATTGAATTCGATGTCCTCCGGTTTTACAAATGCATACTGATAGATAGGAAACTGGGTAATATATTCTTCGATTTCTGTCTGTGTCATTTTGTCATCCCTTCTCTTTTGTTACAGATCTTTTTCCAAAAAAGCAAATACCATATTCCAGTACGTCTGGAGCATGCGCCCTCTGGTTCCAAACAATTCATGCTTTGCGCCCGGTACTTTTACCATTTTTGCCATGCCGGGACGGCGTTCTGCCATTTTCCGGATCATCCGCTCCTGGGCACGGTTGGACACAAGATGATCGTTCTCCGCCTGAAATAAAAGGACAGGAGCCTCGATCCGTTTCCATCCGCTCCGCATCAGATCGCGGTACAGATGTGCGGCGGCATGGAGCCATCCGTAAGAAGCGGCATTTAGGTGATACAGCGGCTCTTTTTCCCGCTTCTGCTGGTAATAGAGAAAGCGCGGACGGGAGAGGGACGAACTTTGTTTAAAGCTTTCGATTCCCTGGTATGGTTTCTGTCCTACCACATACTGTGTGCCTCGTTCTGTGGCACAGGCAAAAGCTGCGATCCGTTTTGCATCGGCGAACGGCACTTTTCCGGTCAGCGGACGGATCATCGGCGAACTCAAGACCACTTTCCGGAACAGATGCGGCGCTTTGGCGGCCGCTGCTGCTGCGATTCCGCCGCCCATCGAGTGAGAATAGAGAACGAGCGGAAGACCGCATGCCTCTGCTTTTGCTTTTCGTGCAACAAAGAGCAGATCTTCTACATAACGATGGTAGGAATCGACATAAACAAGCGACGGATCCTCCACCAGACGGTAGCTCTTTCCGTGGCCGCAGTGTTCCGGCAGATAAACATGAAAATGCTCTTTGATAAAATAATACACGATCTCTTTATATTTCTCTGCATTTTCCGTAAAACCGTGTGAGATTACAACAACACCTCTCGGGCGGAATGCGCGGTAACGAAGAACATGAATCGGATGACCGCTCTCCCTTTCCCAGTAAAATTCTTCTGCATGAGCGGCGAGGTACGGCTCCACACCATTCTGCATCCGCTCCGCATAATTTTTTTCCTGTAATACGCGTGTTCTCATTAGCAAATCACCTGCTTTCATCCAGATACGAAAGGATATCCTGAAGATTGTCGATGGTACAGTCCGGTGTAACTTCAATTTTGTTCGGAAGATGATCCGGGTTGTACCAGCAGGTCAGGATTCCTGCATTTTTTCCGCCGCGGATATCACTTGTGAGGGAGTCGCCGACGATCACAACCTCATCCGGTGCATAACTTCCGATTTCGTTCCATACCGCATCAAAAAAAGCCTTCTGCGGCTTGTCCACACCGACCTGTTCCGAGATAAAAACGCCGTCCAGAAGCTGATCAAGCCCGGAAAAGCGGAGTTTACGCTCCTGTGCAACAGTGGTTCCATTTGTTACTGCATACTGTTTTACGGTAGCTTTCAGCTGTTTTACCAGTTCATCTCCGTGATCGCAGAAGAAAGCCTTATCGCCGAGGCGGATCTGATATTCATCATTGAATACCTTTACCTGATCCGTCGGCAGTCCTTCCGATTCAAAAAATTCATGGAACCGTCCAAGCATCACCTGTTCTCTCGTAAGCTCTCCCGTCTCCAGCCGCTCCCAGTAACCGCGGTTGATCACGCTGTAGCGCTGCAGCATTTCGTCCGTGCAGGTTCCCATATGAAACTTGTTGAAACAGTAATCAATTGCATATCGTTCCGACATCTTAAAATTCAGAAGTGTTCCGTCGATGTCCCACAAAATTACTTTTATCAAAGAGAAATCCTCCCTTGGTTTCATTTGTATTTTCCAATTATCTGTTTTTCATTCTAGCATAGATTACAAATACGATCAATTGTATTTTAGGCATTGTATCTTTTGAGAAAAAGTGCTACGATAAAAAAGAATTTCCGTGAAAAAGAAAAGGAAGAAGGAAGAAACACTATGAAATTTACTTATCCAGCCGTTTTTCATAAAACCGAACAGGGAACCTACGAAGGTTATTTTCCAGATCTCGCCTGCTGCTATGCAAAAGGGGATACCCTCGACGAGGCGCTGGAAGATGCCATTCACTCCGCCTATGACTGGATCTCTCTGGAACTGACGGAAGAAGAACCTGATTTTCCGCCGGTATCGGATGTGGCAGATCTCGGGAAAAGCGAAGGTGAAATTGCAAGAAATATTGCCGTCAACATCCGGCTTTTTGAGGGATGGGACGAATAAGTTCAAAAAAGAGAAAGAAAACCGTATTGCTGCGATATTCGAAACGCGGCGATACGGTTTTCTTTTTATCTCTTCCAGGTTTTCAGCATCTCTTTTTCTTCTTTGCTGATCCGCAGCGACTCTCTGATTTTCTGAATTGTTTTGTTATGTGTCCAGTCATCGAGACTGTTTTCTTTCAGCAGTTTCTGTGTCTTTTCCGGAAAATGAATATAACAGATCGATACTGCCCAGGCGACGGCCATTTTTACGTAATAGCCATCGTGATGAATCTTTTTCATCTCCTCCAGCACAGCATCGATATACGCTTCGTTGATAAAAAAGTCCAGCAGACACACAACACCAAACCGGATTTCATATTCCCGGCTGCTTTTCAGCCATTTCTGCAGATATCCATACCAATACTCCTGGTCTTTCTTCATAAAATGGCACGTTGCACAGGAGCTGTCACAGATTCCCCAGCTGTTGATCATCGGCACGAAGCGGTCCAGTTCTGCCGTCTGTTCTTCACGGGTCAGCTTTCCGTAGCCGATCATCATTCCGCGGATCAGAAGCTCCTCGTAGACTTCCGGATTAAACTGTTCGGTATAAACTTCATAGTGGTCTCTTGCTGTCGCTTTTGCAATCCGTCGCGAAACCAGAATGCGGACACCAAGAATCCGACAGTTCTGTCCCGGAACAAGAGAGCTGTGAAATTCCCGGTATTTTGCATCTATATTGCTTTCCAGTTCTGCCCGAATGGCCTGCATTACTTCCTGTTCCATATGATTCCCCCTCTCTTTTCTTTCTCTTTAAGATGTTTTACACGCTTTTTACAAATGTTTAACCCTGTTATTTCTGCACTTCTGATAAGATAAAATTAAAGTAAACGATAACATCCACCCTGCCAAATGCCAGATCTTTTCCGGCTGAAAGGTGAGTCTTATGAAAAAGAAATATACATTTTTTCAAAATATACCATTCCTGTGCAAATTTCAGAAGCAGCCAGCCCTTGCAGAAGAAGCGCCAGTTGTTTCCACAACGCTGTCTATTCCGTTTTCCGGACCCGCAGAAAGATCCTTATATTTTACCGAAAACCCGGATTTTACCGCTCCCTCTGCCGGTATCTATTCCCGTCGTTTTCCGGGAAGCCGGATCTTTCTATATTCCAGCGATCCCGAGCACGATCTTGCGGCAGTTCCATCCTCTCTTTTCGATGTGCTGCACCGCTATTTTGCCGTCCATTCACCGGATAATGTCGTTTTATGGAAAGATGGCATTCTCTCCTTCCAGACCATGGAAAATCAGCCGCAGCCGTTGACTGCTCTTTGTACACCGGATGATGCACGGGATTCCAAAATCATTCCGTTCCCCACACTGTCAGAACGGCAGCGCATTTCACAGTAACTGCTATTTAGCCAAACCAGCAGGAGCATGATGGAAAATACCCCTTTCCGTCATGCTCCATTTTTTACTTAATTCCGAGAATTCCACTAATCCGCTCTTTTGAAAGCCCCGCGCCGATTACAATCAGCACTTCCTGGCTCTCCGGCACTGCCTGGAATGTCATCTGTTCCCGCGTCGCATTGATTTCGCTCCACACAGTTTCGCCCGTCTTTACAATTCCTTTGATCCGGAATACATTGCCGCATGATGGATCCGCAAAGATTGCTTCTGCTGCCTTTTTCAGCGCTTCTTCCGTAATCTTCGGCTCCAGAAAGCAGAGCGAATCAAATGTCTGCTGCTCGCCGAAATCCAGCTTCCGGTAATCCTCCGAACGGTAACTGCATTCGGAGAGCATTTTGAAATCATCCTCTGTCAGATCATCCCAGTTTTTCTGTAAAATTTCTGCATCAGAAAACTGTCTTCTGCAGCCTGCCTGCTCGAGCGTGCGGTTCAGATGGGCAATCGTTTCTTCTTTCTTTTCCTCCGAAACATTCTGTACTTTGCTCAGCACGATTTTACCAGCGTTCGCCGCCTCGGAAGCCAGCAGATACTCTTCTTCCTCCGACAGCTTCTCATCGAGCCCGGCATCCAGAATCGTGATGACGCTTCCCGCCTCATACCAGCGGTTCAGCGGCTCGTCGTACAGCGTGTCAAAGAACTCATCCACATCGTAAATCCCCGACGGTTCCACGAGAATGCGGTCGTAGCCGCTCATGCCCATCGAGATCAGTTTCGTGCGGAACCGTCTGCGGTGTGTCTCTTTGTCGCATCCGCCGGAAATCATCTCCAGCTCGCACTGATCGCCGCGCAGTTCCTGCAGAAGCAGCATATCCACATTGACTGCCCCAAAATCATTCTCCAGGATGCCGATGTTCTTTCCCTGCGCCATCAGATACTTTGCGTACTGTTTCAAAAAAGTCGTCTTCCCTGAGCCAAGGAAGCCTGTAATCAGATCAATTTTAATCATTTCTGCTGTCCTTTCTGCTGTCTTTTTCCGTCTGCAGCCTGCGGAGCTTCGAACACTCTATTTTCGTCTGCGCTCTTTGCCGGTAAATGTATCGATGTCTATGCGCCATACGGCAACGCGCTCCACCATCTCCGGCAGAAAAGCGATCTTCGCCTCCGGTGCGATATGCGCCATGATTTTTCCCAGGCCTTTCTTCTTTGCCCCCGGATCTGTCACCTCCGTGATGGTTCCGTTTCCCATGATACTGCGGTACGCATAGGAATACGCACACGTATAGTCACCTGTAATCACTTCATGGTTGTAATCCATCTCCACCGCCACGCGCGGATCCGCTGCAAATGCAGCCGCCTTCCGCCCTTCTTTTGCCCCATGCAGGTACAGACAGACGTGAAGAGTTCCATCTTCTTCCCGGACATCATATCCATAATTCATCGGCACGATAAACATGCCTTCCTCATCCATCGCCCCGATCCGCACAACCTCGCAGCTTTCCAGAATTTCTCTTAAAATTTCAGGATCTGTAATCTCCCGCTTTTTTAAACGCATTTCACGCATCGCAATCACACCTCTCTTATTCGCAGCTATTTATGATATGGCTCCCCGCAGTTAATGCGGTAGCTCCGGTAAATCTGTTCCAGCAGAATAACCCGCATCATCTGATGCGGAAATGTCATTTTCGAAAAACTGAGCGCATAGTTTGAACGCTTCAGAACTTCCTCGCCAAGCCCTAAGGAACCACCGATCACAAAAATAATATGGCTCGTTCCCTGCACGCCGAGCGTATCTATTTTCTGGGCCAGCTCCTCGGATGTGAGCTGTTTTCCCTTAATTTCCAATGTAATCAGATAAGCGTCATCCCGGATATATTTGAGAAGGCGCTCTGCTTCTTTATTTTTGATATTCGTCTCTACGGTTTCACTCGCGTTGTCCGGCGTTTTTTCATCCGCCACCTCGATAATTTCCAGCTTTGCATAGCGGCTGAGGCGCTTCGAATACTCGGCGATCGCATCCCGCAAATATTTCTCTTTGATTTTTCCTACTGTTAATATCGTAATTTTCATTCTGTAATCTTAAAACCCTTTCGGATATCTGTCAAAAACACCAAAAGCCATATAGATCACTTTTTGTCCGCGTCTATATGGCTTTTAGTTTAGAAAAGCAATGCCTTATGCATTTTTGCTTTTGATATACTCATCAATTCCTTTAGCTCCGGCTTTTCCGGCACCCATAGCAAGGATAACGGTTGCTGCACCTGTTACAGCGTCACCGCCGGCGTAAACGCCCTCTTTGCTGGTCTTTCCGGTTTCTTCCTCAGCTACGATACATTTTCTTCTATTGACATCCAGACCGTAGGTGGTGGAAGAAATCAGCGGGTTCGGGGAAGTACCAAGAGACATGATAACTTCGTCTACTTCAATTTCGAACTCAGATCCTGGAATCTCAACCGGTCTTCTTCTTCCGGAAGCGTCCGGCTCGCCAAGCTCCATACGGATGCAGCGGATACCGGTTACCCAGTCTTTGTCGTCGGTCAGAATTTCTACCGGGTTGGTCAGAAGGTCGAAGATGATACCTTCCTCTTTTGCATGATGAACTTCCTCTGCACGGGCCGGAAGCTCTGCCTCAGAACGACGGTAAATAACGTGTACCTCTGCGCCGAGACGAAGTGCGGTTCTTGCAGCGTCCATAGCTACGTTGCCGCCGCCGACTACAGCAACTTTCTTGCCGTGTGCGATCGGGGTATCGTAATCATCGCGGAATGCTTTCATCAGGTTGTTTCTGGTCAGGAACTCGTTTGCGGAGAATACGCCGTTTGCGTTCTCACCCGGGATTCCCATGAACATCGGAAGGCCTGCGCCGGAACCGATGAAGACTGCTTCAAATCCTTCATCTTTTAACAGCTCGTCGATGGTAACGGATTTTCCGATGATAACGTTGGTCTCAATTTTAACACCGAGAGATTTTACGTTCTCGATTTCAGCGGCAACTACTTTGTCTTTCGGAAGACGGAACTCCGGAATACCGTAGCTTAATACACCGCCGGCTTTGTGAAGTGCCTCGAAGATGGTTACATCGTAGCCAAGTTTTGCAAGGTCTCCTGCGCAGGTAAGACCTGCAGGGCCGGAACCGATAACCGCGATCTTGTGGCCGTTTTTCTCTGCTGCCGGAACCGGTTTGATACCGTTTTCTTTTGCCCAGTCAGCAACGAAACGCTCCAGTTTACCGATGGAAACAGCGTCGCCTTTGATTCCGCGGACACATTTGCCCTCGCACTGGCTCTCCTGCGGACATACACGGCCGCAGACTGCCGGGAGTGCACTGGACTCACCAATAATTTTGTATGCTTCCTCGAAGTTTCCTTCTTTTACCTGTGCAATGAATGCCGGAATGTTGATATTAACCGGGCATCCTGTGATACATTTTGCATTTTTACAGCCCAGGCAGCGCTGTGCTTCTTCTACTGCTTCGTCTTTGTTGTATCCAAGACATACCTCGTCAAAATTTGTGGCACGTACCTTCGGCTCCTGCTCACGTACCGGTACTCTGTTTAATCCCTTTGCCATTATTTGTCACCTCCGCACTGGCCGCATCCACCGTGATGGGTTGCGCCTTCCTGGTATCTTAAGAGAGCTCTTCCCTCTTCTGTCTTGTACATCTGCTGACGTTTCATAGCCAGGTCGAAGTCTACCAGATGACCGTCAAACTCCGGTCCGTCTACGCAGGCAAATTTTACTTCATTGCCTACCATTAGACGACAGGCACCGCACATACCGGTTCCGTCTACCATGATCGGGTTCATGCTGACAACGGTCGGGATGTTCAGTTCTTTTGTCAGAAGACATACGAATTTCATCATGATCATCGGTCCGATGGCAACACAGACATCATACTGTTTGCCCTGGTTCTGTACAAGGTCGCGGAGTACATCGGTACCCATACCTTTTCTTACGTAAGAACCATCGTCTGTGGTTATGTACAGATTGCTGACAGCAGACATTTCTTTCTCGAGAATAACGAGATCTTTTGTCTTTGCTCCGACAATGGCGTCAGCAGTGATTCCATGCTCATGCAGCCATTTTAACTGTGGGTAAACCGGTGCAGTTCCAACACCACCGGCTACGAATACGATCCGTTTTTTCTTCAGTTCTTCGATATCTTCGCTGCAGAACTCAGACGGCTGTCCCAGAGGTCCTACGAAATCCATGAAAGCATCTCCCGCTTTGAGATCTTTCATTTTTTTGGTAGATTCTCCGATCGGCATGAATACGATGGTGATAGTTCCTGCTTCTCTATCGTAATCACAAATGGTCAGAGGAATTCTTTCTCCTTCTTCATCTGCCTTGACAATAACAAACTGTCCAGGGAGGCAGTGCTGTGCTACTCGCGGTGCTTCTACTACCATACGGTAGATGTTATTCGCGAGCATTTCCGCTTCTTGAATCTTGTACATAATATCCTCCTAATCTTGTTAGAAATATTTTAACAAAAGCACGACTTGGATTTTCGCGCATTTTATGTTAATACTTTATCACGTTTCCGGTTATTTGTAAACAACGGACAACATCTTTTCCCATCATCCGTGTTCCTCCAGATAATTTTCGAACTGTTCCATGGACATCAGAACTTTTCTCGGCTTGGTTCCTTCCTCCGGTCCTACGACACCGGCATCCGCGAGCTGGTCCATGATTCTGGCCGCGCGGTTGAAACCGATTTTCAGCACTCTCTGGAGCATGCCGATCGATGCCTTATCTTTTTCGATGATAAATTTTCCGGCTTCCACGAAGTAATTATCGCGGTTATCTCCGCCGCCTGCGGCAGAACCGCCATCCAGGCTTACGGTGTGAATCCGTTTTTCGATATCCGGATCATAAGCGTTCTCGCCGTAGTGATCTTTTAAGTAGGCAACGACATCGCTGACCTCTTTATCCGAAACAAAGGATCCCTGCAGACGGGCCGGTTTCTGGTAATCCTGCGGCTTGTAGAGCATATCGCCTTTTCCAAGCAGTTTTTCCGCACCTCCCATGTCGAGGATCGTACGGGAATCTACGCTGGAAGAAACCGAGAATGCAATACGGGACGGCATATTTGCCTTGATAAGACCAGTGATGACATTGACGGAAGGTCTCTGTGTTGCAATAATCAGATGGATGCCGGCCGCACGGGCAAGCTGTGCCAGACGGCAGATCGCATCCTCCACTTCTCCCGGCGCAACCATCATCAGGTCGGCAAGCTCGTCCACGATAATGACGATCTGCGGCAGTTTTTCCGGTTTTTTGCCGTTTTCATCCGGCGGCAGCTCGGCAACTTTCGCATTGTAGCCTTTCATATCGCGCACGTTGAATTCCGCAAATTTGTTATAACGGTCTGTCATCTCCGCAACCGCCCAGTTCAGAGCTCCGGAAGCCTTTTTCGGGTCTGTGACAACAGGGATAAAAAGGTGCGGAATGCCGTTATAAACAGAAAGCTCAACGACCTTCGGGTCGATCATGATCAGTTTGACGTCTTCCGGTTTTGCCTTATAAATAATACTCATAATCAGCGTGTTGATGCAGACCGATTTACCGGAACCGGTCGCACCGGCGATCAGAAGATGAGGCATTTTCGCGATATCTGCGATGACCGGCTGACCGGCGATGTCTTTTCCGACAGCAAAGGCCAGATTCGAAGAAAAGTTCTTAAACTCCGGTGTTTCAAGAAGATCACGCAGCATCACGGCCGTGTTCGTCTTATTTGGAACCTCGATTCCGACTGCGGATTTTCCCGTGATCGGTGCCTCAATGCGGACATCTGCTGCTGCAAGACTCAGCTTGATATCGTCGGTCAATCCGACAATCCGGCTTACTTTCACGCCCTGTTCCGGCATCAGCTCATACCGTGTGACGGTCGGTCCGCAGCTTACGTTATTGACTGTAACTTTGACACCGAAGCTGTCCAGCGTCTCCTCCAGTTTCCGCGCTACTTCCCGCAGATGCGCATCGGAATCGCCCATGGCACCGCGCGTCCCTTTTTTCAGAAGATTCATCGGCGGTGTTTTGTACTCCGGCCGCTTTTCCTCTGCTTTTTTCCCGATTTCCTGACGAATGCCGTCTATATCCGCCTCGATCTCTTCACAGGAAGACCGCGGATTTCTCGTATGATCCGCAGACGTTTTCTCTTTTTTCGCCTCTTCTGCAGCTTGCCGTGTCATCTCCGGTTCTGTCTTTTCCGGCTCTTCAGCCGGCACAGAACCACGGTGAATCGAAAGCTCCGGCATCTCCATCTGATGGGTATCGTCGTTTTCGTTTAAATCGGCCTTCGATTCCACATGAGAAAGAAGGCGGGATTTCTTTTTCTTCCCGGCTTTTTTCGGTTCCTCCACTGGCTCAAGAATCAGCTCTTTTCCTTCCTCTTCCTCCATCGCAGCTTGGCGCGCCAGACGCTCCTGGCGGCGCTCCTCCGCCATCCGGCGGTGGTCATTCGTCTTTTCATGGATCGGCGCGAGAATCGGCTTCTGCGTCATCACGATCACGGAAATCACGATGGCGATCACAATAATCACCCACGCGCCGATCTGGCCGAATCCCATGCCGAGAATTTTCACGACAGACCCTCCTAAGATTCCTCCGCCGAGATGATCGTAGGCGCTGTCAAAATAGTAATCCAGAAATGTCGTATCTCTCGTATAGCCGGACGCCAGAAGCTGCATAAAAGCGCAGAAAAAGACGAAGCAGCTGATCGCTCCCCCGGTTTTCCGCACAATTAAAAAGTTCTGTCTGTTTGCTATGTAAAATGCTGTTCCAAAGAAGATCAGAACCGGTGCTGCCCACTCTGTCACGCCGAAAAGGCCGAAAAAGAAGTCGCAGACAGCCTGTCCGATCACGCCGCCCATACCGAAATTACTGAGCATCAGCAGAATCGAAACAGCAAGCACGGAAAGCAGAATAATTTCTGCGCGCACTCCCTCGTCCATCGGCTCACGGACTGTGTTTTTCCTTGTGCCGGAGGTACGTTTTGCGGTACTGCTCTTTTTCACCGTTGTTTTTCTGGCCGTTGTTTGGGTCTGTTTCTTTTTTGCTGTCCCGGAAGCAGAAGTTTTTTTCTTTGTCTTCCCGCTTCCCTTTGTTGTATTTGCCATGCAGAACTTCTCCCCTTTCTCGTATTACAGCAGAAAATATCCTGCAATGGAGAATGTCCCGACAAGAAGACAGTACAAAGCAAAATATTTCAGTTTCCGTTTTTTCACCACACGCATCAGAATGCGGATCGTAAAGTAACCGGCAAGTGCCGCCATGAAAACGCCGACCAGATATACCGGATGAAAAACAATTTTATTTTTTCCCATGGTCGCAAGTTCAACGATCGTTGCCCCGATAATCGCCGGAACACTCACAATCAGAGAGTATTTCACAGCGTACGAACGGGTCATGCCGCCGATCACACACGCAGAAATAGTCGAACCAAGACGGGAAAGACCCGGAATCGTGGAAAAGCCTTGGAAGAATCCGGCAATCAGTGCATCTTTCGGCTTCAAATTTTTCTGCGTTTTTTCTCCCTCCGGAAGCATATCTGCCACCACAAGCAGAATCGCCGTCAGATACAGACCAACGCCAGGTGCCAGCAGATTCGAGGAGGTCAGTGTGACAAGGCTCTGAATCATGCCGCCGATTACAGCAGTCGGGATGGTGGTCAGAATCAGCAGGAAAGCAAGCATACGGTAGTTGCTGCCGAGTACCTTCCGGTACTGCTTTCTCTCCTGATGCTGACTGGAAAAGTGTTCCTTTAAATTATGAAACAGATCGATTATGATTCCGCACAGCGCGAGGAAGAGACGTTTCCATTCCTTCGAAAATGTGAGCAGAATTGCAATCATGGAGCCAAAGTGCAAAAGCACATTGAAAAACACCGTCTGCGTATCTTCGATCTTCATAAAATGACGGAAGATAATCAGATGTGCGGAGCTGCTGATCGGCAGGAATTCCGTGATTCCTTGGATCAGGCCCAGAAATAAAGCTTCTATTACTGTCATTTTTTTATCCTGTTCCCTTATTTTTCTCTTTTGTGAAAGTCCGGACAAAACTTCCGTTCGAATTTTCACAGCGAACTCATTCTAACACAAAATCCCCTGAAACACAAGCCGCGCCGTGAAGTCAATTTTCTGTCCCTGCTGCCTTTTTCATCAGCTCATTCAGCTTTTCGAGCGCGCGGGCAATGCCGCCGACCTCGTCGATCAGACCTTCTTCCACTGCCTGCGGGCCGTCCAGCATTGTTCCGACATCCTTGACCAGCATTTTCGTATCGAGCATCAGCTCCTCGAGCCGTTCCTTGGTGATTTTAGAATGGGCCGATACAAAACCTGTGATCCGATCCTGCGTCTTTTCCATATTACGGTACGTCTGTGCAACACCGATGAACATGCCGTTTGTACGCACCGGATGAATGACCATGGTGGCACTCGGCACGATCAGCGAATAGTCTGCTGCAACGGCGAGCGGGACACCGATCGAATGACCGCCCCCTAAAACGAGCGATACCGCAGGCTTTCGCATGGACGCAATCATCTCTGCAATTGCAAGACCGGCCTCCACATCTCCGCCTACGGTATTCAGGAGAATCAGAAGACCATCAATACTTTTGTCCTCCTCGGCACGGGCAAGAGCAGGGAGAATGTGCTCATAGCGCGTCGCTTTCGTGCGCTCGCCGAGTGATTCATGCCCCTCCACCTCGCCGATGATGGACAGCAGATAAATGTTGGTCTTCAGTTCTACAATATTTTCTTTTTCTGTCTGGTTTTTCTGTGATTCTGCCATACGGATTTCCTCTTTTCTGCTATTCCAAAATAGCTTCATCAGTATGCGCAGATTCTTATGATTCTATGTAATTTCCAGTGAAATTACTCGTCCAGGTTGGTGTATACGTACTGTACGTCGTCGTCGTCATCCAGCAGATCCAGGGTACGGTTCAGGTCTTTTAATGCCTGCGGATCGGTCAGCTCTACGTAGGTCTGTGGGATCATGGTAACGTCTGCCTCTGCCATGGCGATACCGTCTTTCTCCAGAGCCTCACGTACTGCGGAGAAGTCATCCGGATCGGTGATGATTTCGTAGCTGTCCTCTTCGTCTGCGAAGTCTTCTGCGCCTGCATCCAGAGCAAGCATCATCAGATCGTCAGCATCCATTTCGCACTCTTCTTTGTCGATGATGATCTGGCCTTTTTTGTCGAACATGTAGGATACGCATCCCGGTGTTCCAACGCTTCCGTTTCCTTTGGTGAAAGCGCTTCTTACGTTTGCTGCGGTACGGTTCTTGTTGTCGGTCAGAGTCTCTACGATGATCGCGATACCATTCGGGCCATAACCTTCGTAGGTGATACGCTCGTAGTTGTCTGCGTTTGCATCTCCGGCAGCTTTTTTAATACCGCGGTCGATGGTATCGTTCGGCATGTTGTTTGCTTTTGCTTTTGCGATAACGTCACGCAGCTTGCTGTTGTTTGCCGGATCCGGTCCGCCCTCTTTGACAGCGATTACGATCTC
>ENA-OQHI01000960-OQHI01000960.1-human-gut-metagenome-genome-assembly--contig:-NODE-960-length-15413-cov-4.117697_pt1 | contig 15413 bp, 15 predicted proteins | sample MGYA00242561_ERZ504713 | MGnify/ENA primary metagenome ERZ504713 (study PRJEB26092, sample SAMD00036217) | human gut metagenome | host: Homo sapiens | study: EMG produced TPA metagenomics assembly of... | reverse complement strand
ATGCTCATGAGCCCCAACGCCGATGATCTGGCACAGCTGGTCATTGATGAACACGTGCCCATCGTCACCACCGGCGCAGGCAACCCCGGCAAGTATATGGACGCATGGAAGGCAGCCGGCATCAAGGTGATTCCGGTGGTTCCGTCTGTGGCGCTGGCAAAGCGCATGGAACGTGCCGGCGCTGATGCTGTTGTTGCAGAGGGCACCGAGTCCGGCGGACACATCGGCATGAATACCACCATGTGTCTGGTGCCACAGGTCGTGGATGCGGTAGACATTCCGGTCATCGCTGCCGGCGGTATCGCAGACGGCAGAGGTATCGCTGCGGCATTCATGCTGGGCGCTGAGGGTGTCCAGCTGGGCACACGGTTCCTCGCCACAGAGGAATGCCAGATCTCCCCGAAATACAAGGAGCTGGTACTCAAGGCAAAGGACACCGACAACCAGATCACCGGCTTCTACTCCGGCAGCCCCTGCCGCGGCATCAAGACCAAGTACACCAAGAAGCTTCAGGCAATGGAAAAGGCAGCCTGCCCGCCGGAGGACTTTGAGGCAATGACCGTCGGCTCTCTGCGCAAGGCAGTGGTAGACGGCAACGTGGACGAGGGTTCATTCCTGTGCGGTCTGATCGCCGGTATGATCCACGAGATCAAACCCTGCAAAGAGGTTATCGACGAGATGTGGGCACAGGCGTTCCGGTTACTGGGCAAAAACTGAGTTGAGATAAAGGAGAAATTACCCTGGCAACAGCATTGATTACAGGTGCTTCTCAGGGCATTGGCGCATGCATCGCCAAGCGTCTGGCGAAGGACGCTTATAATATCGCAATCAATCACTTCCCCAGCGATTCCGATAAGGCAAACGCTGAGAAGGTCGCAGAAGAGTGCCGCAGCTTCGGCGTAGAGGCAGAGCTTTTTGCCGCAAACGTGGCAGACTATGCCCAGTGCGAAGCAATGACCAAAGCAGTAAAAGAGCGTTTCGGCTCCATCGACGCATTGGTCAACAACGCCGGCATCACCAAGGACGGTCTGATGGTGCGCATGTCTGAGGAGCAGTACGACGCTGTCATCGCCGTCAACCAGAAAAGCGTGTTCAACATGATGAAGCTGGTGGGCGCTGTCATGATGCGCCAGCGCCACGGACACATTGTCAGTCTGGCATCCGTTGCCGGTCTGTACGGCAATCCGGGACAGATCAACTATTCCGCATCCAAGGCTGCCATCATCGGCATGACCAAGACCGTGGCAAAAGAGCTGGGCTCCCGCAATGTCACCGTAAACGCTGTGGCACCGGGCTTCATCAAGACACCCATGACTGACGCTCTCACCGAGGAACAGCGCAGCAAGATGCTGGAGCTGGTGGCAATGAAGCGCTACGGCGACCCGCAGGAAGTGGCAAGCGTGATTTCTTTCCTGTGCTCTGAGGATGCAAGCTATGTCACCGGTCAGGTCGTTGAGATCTCCGGCGGACTGATGATGTAAGGGGTTTCCCGTAAAACCCCCTCCACCAGCTTCGCTGGTCCCCCTCCCCCTTTCAGGGGAGGCAAGCTGAAAATGCTTTCAGAGCTTGTATGCATAGGAAATATATGCGGATTTTCGAGCATAATTTTGTTGCAGGCAAGTATTTTTCACGCAGGATGCAGCAAAATTTGCCGAAAAGACACTTGTATACGCTTGTGAAGACAGGTTCTAAGAATTGAGAAACAAGCTTGCCGCACAGCTGCGGCAGAGAGCGAGGAACTATGAAAAGAGTAGTCATCACCGGACTTGGCACAGTCAACCCGCTGGGCAGCACTGTGGAAAAGTTCTGGGAAAATGTAAAGAAGGGAACACTGGGTGTTTCCAAGATCGACAGCTTTGACACCACCGAACTGGGTGTCAGCGTTGCCGGTATCATCCGTGACTTCGATCCGGCGGAATACTTCGACCGCAAGGACATCCGCCACATGGAGCGGTTCACACAGATTGCCGTGGCATCGGCAGTTCAGGCGCTGAAAGATGCCGGCTCGGATTTCAAGGACATGGATCCGTACCGTGTGGGCACCATCATCGGCTGCGGCATCGGCGGCATCGGCAGAATTGAGGAAGAGCATGACAAGTACCGTGCCAAGGGTCCGGGACGCATCTCGCCGTTCTTCGTACCCATGATGATCGGCAACATGGCTGCCGGTCAGGTTGCCATCCGCACCGGCTTCCGCGGCGACAACTTCTGCACCACCACTGCCTGCGCCTCCGCAACCCACGCCATCGGCGAGGCGTTCCGCAAGATCAAGGACGGCTATCTGGATGTGTGCCTGTGCGGCGGCAGCGAATCCACCATCACAGAGTTCACACTGGGCGGTTTCCGCACCATGAAAGCGCTGACCACAGAGAGCGATCCGGCAAAGGCATCCACCCCGTTCGACCTGAACCGCGGCGGCTTTGTCCTGGGCGAAGGCTCTGCGGTACTGGTGCTGGAGGAATACGAACATGCCAAGGCACGTGGTGCCAAGATCTACTGCGAGCTGGCCGGCTACGGCGCAACCTGCGACGCATACCACATGACAGCTCCGGCAGACGAATGCGGTGCATCCTCCAGGGCAATGATCGAGGCGTACACCGAAGCCGGTCTGAAGCCGGAGGACATCACCTATATCAATGCCCACGGCACCTCCACCCACCTGAACGATATGCTGGAAACCAAGGCAGTGAAGATCGCTCTGGGCGAGGAACAGGCACGAAAGGTCAAGATCAATTCCACCAAGTCCATGACCGGCCACATGCTGGGCGGCACAGGTGCTGTGGAGGCAGTTGTCTGTGCGCTGTCCATCCGGGACAGCTTCATCCACCAGACCATCGGCTACACCACACCGGATCCGGAGTGCGATCTGGATTACTGTGTCGATGGACCGGTAGAAATGCCGGTCAGCGCCGCACTGTCGAACTCGCTGGGCTTTGGCGGACACAACGCCACCCTGTGCTTCAAGAAGTGCGTAGACTAAGGAGAATCAGACATGAGTGAAAAAATTTATGATATGGTGACGCTGGAAACCATCGAGAAGCTGGCCGACCTCGTCGCCGCAAAGGATCTGGGCGAGATCACCATCGCATCGGAGGACAAGTGCATCACCATCAAGGGCAAGAAGTGCCCGCCGCCGATGCCGCCTATGGGTGTCCCCATGGCTGCGCCGGCTGCCGCTCCGGCAGCTGCTGCATCTGCTCCGGCTCCCGCAGCGGAGGAGAAGCCCCTCAGCGGCAAGATCATCAAGTCGCCCATCGTGGGCACATTCTACGCCTCTCCCTCTCCGGATCAGCCTCCCTTTGTACAGGTGGGCGACACTGTGAAAAAGGGCGATGTGATCATGATTATCGAATCCATGAAGCTGATGAATGAGGTGCAGAGCGATATGGACGGCACTGTTCAGGAGATTCTGGTGAAAAACGGCGAGGCGGTCGAGTATGACCAGCCGCTGATGATTCTTGCGTAAAGGAGTGCAGATATGGCAGAAGTATTGTTGAATCAGGAACAGATCAAGGAGATCATCCCCCACCGTGACCCGTTTCTCCTCATTGACGAGGTGCTGGAAATGGAGATCGGCAAGCGCATTGTGGCAAGAAAGTATATCAAGGCAGACGACTTCTGGTTCAAGGGACATTTTCCCGAAAAGCCGGTGACGCCGGGCGTGCTGATGATTGAAATGCTGGCACAGGCAGGCGCTGTCTGCATCCTGTCCCAGCCGGAATTCAAGGGCAAAATCGCCCTCTTTGCCGGAATCGACAAGGCAAAGTTCCGCCGTCAGGTGGTGCCGGGCGACGTGCTCGACCTCTCTGTGGAGATCATCGCACAGCGCGGCCCCATGGGCGTAGGCAAGGCAGAGGCAACCGTAAACGGCAAGCGTGCCGTTTCCTGCGAGATCAAATTTGCAGTAGAGCAGTGAGGCAAGCAACATGTGGAAAAAGGTTTTAATTGCAAACCGCGGTGAGATCGCTGTGCGGATCATCCGTGCCTGCCGTGAGGCGGGGCTGCAATGCGTCACGGTCTACTCCACCGCAGACCGCAATGCGCTGCACGCAGAGATTGCGGATGAATCCGTCTGCATCGGGCCGCCCTCCGTACAGGAGAGCTACCTGAACAGAAACGCCCTCATCGCCGCCTGCCAGAACACCGGCGCTTCCGCACTGCATCCGGGCTTCGGCTTTTTGTCGGAGAGTGCGGAATTTGCACAGCTCTGCATCGACAACGGCATTACCTTCATCGGCCCGTCGCCGGAATCCATCGCCATGCTGGGCGACAAGGCGAGAGCCAAGGAGACCATGAAGGCTGCCGGCGTTCCGGTCATCCCCGGCTCGGACGGCGCTGTTTCCTCGGTGGAGGAGGCAAAGCGCATCGCCGCAGAGATCGGCTATCCGGTACTGGTCAAGGCATCCGCCGGCGGCGGCGGCAGAGGCATTCGCCGTGTCAACTCGCCAGAGGAGCTGGAAGAGCAGATGTCCGTGGCAAAGGAAGAGGCGAAGATGTTCTTCGGCAACGATGAGGTCTATCTGGAAAAGCTCATCCTCGGACCCCATCACGTGGAGATCCAGATCATCGCCGACCAGATGGGCAACACCGTGGCACTGGGTGAGCGGGACTGCAGCATGCAGCGCCGAAACCAAAAGGTGCTGGAGGAGAGCCCCAGTCCGCTGATGACACCGGAGTTGCGGAACGCCATGCAGGAGGCAGCCGTCCGTGCTGCCAAGGCGTGCGGCTATTATAACGCCGGCACCATCGAATTTCTGGTGGACAGCGACCGCAACTTCTACTTCATGGAGATGAACACCCGCATTCAGGTGGAGCATCCTGTGACCGAATGGGTCACGGGCGTGGATCTGGTACAGACCCAGCTGCTGGTGGCACAGGGCAAGCCCCTGCCGTTCACCCAGAAGGACATCGAGGTCCGTGGCCACGCCATCGAGTGCCGCATCAACGCCGAGAATCCCGATCAGGACTTCCGGCCGTCCCCCGGCACCATCCGTTCCCTGCACATCCCCGGCGGCCCCGGCGTGCGGGTGGACAGCGCAGTCTATCAGGGCTATACCATCCCGCCCTACTACGACTCCATGATTGCAAAGCTCATCGTGCATGCGCCAACCCGCCATGAGGCGATCATGAAAATGCGCTGGGCTTTGGCGGAATTTATCGTGGACGGCATCGACTCCAACATCGACTTCCAGCTCCGGCTGATCAAGAACAAGGATTTCGAGGCCGGCAGCTACGACAACAGCTTTCTGGAGAAGTTCCTCCGGGATCAGAAAAATTCAGGAACGCCGCAGCGCTGACGGTGTGAACAGAGAGTAGGGTGAAACATACATGGCATTGGAAGATTTATTCAGAAACGTCACCAAGCGCTTCAACGACGACACAACCGCAGAACATGAGCCTATGTTCAAATGCCCCCGCTGCCAGCAGTCCGTGCCGGAGAGCCAGTTTCAGGAACAGGGCAAGGTCTGCCCCAACTGCAACTATCACGCACGGCTGACCGCAGCAGAGCGCCTGCGCATCACGGCGGACAAAAATTCCTTTACGGAATACGATGCCGGCATGCACAGCGCCGACCCGCTGCACTTTCCGGACTATGCGCAGAAGATCGAGCGCTCCCAGACCCAGACCGGCATGCGGGACGCTGTCATTACCGGCGAGTGTACCATCAAGGGCTCCCGCACCGTCCTCATCATCATGGACTCCCATTTCATGATGGCATCCATGGGCAGCGTAGTGGGCGAAAAGATCACACGTGCCTTTGAAACCGCCACAGAAAAAGGGCTGCCGGTGGTCGCTTTCACCGCATCCGGCGGTGCACGGATGCAGGAGGGCATTCTCTCCCTCATGCAGATGGCAAAGACCTCCGGTGCCGTGGCCCGGCACAGCGAGGCCGGACTGCTGTACCTCACAGTAATGACAGATCCCACCACCGGCGGTGTCACCGCTTCGTTTGCATCGCTGGGGGACATCATTCTGGCAGAACCCAAGGTGCTCATCGGCTTCGCCGGACGGCGTGTCATCGAGGGCACCATCCGCCAGCGGCTTCCCGACAACTTCCAGCTGGCAGAATTTGTGCAGGAAAAGGGCTTTGTGGATATGATCGTGGAGCGGCGCACCATGCGCAGCACACTGTCCCACCTGCTGAAGCTGCACGGCTATGAACGGGAAAACGGCTAAGGAGGGGCAAGGATGGAACAAGAAACACAAAAGCTTTCCGCATGGGATCGGCAGCTGCTCATCCGGGACAAGAACCGTCCCACCGTGCGGGACTATATCCCACGAATTTTTACGGACTTCTATGAACTGCACGGCGACCGTGGCGTCGGCGACGACGGCGCACTCATCGGCGGTATCTGCCGGCTGAACGGCACACCGGTCACGGTTCTGGCGCAGGTCAAAGGGCGCAACATCCGGGAGAACAAGGCGTCCAATTTCGCCATGCCCCATCCGGAGGGCTACCGCAAGGCGCTGCGTCTGGCGCATCAGGCGGAAAAATTCCACCGTCCTGTGATCTGTCTGATCGACACGCCCGGCGCATTCTGCGGCGTGGAGGCGGAAGAGCGTGGACAGGGCGAGGCGATCGCCCGCAACATTGCTGAATTTATGATGCTGCGGACACCGGTGATCTCGGTGGTGCTGGGCGAGGCCGGCAGCGGCGGTGCACTGGCGCTGGGCGTCTGCGATGATCTGGCAATGCTGGAAAACGCCCTGTACTCGGTCATCTCCCCCAGAGGATGCGCTTCCATTCTGTGGAAGGATGCGTCCAGAGAACAGGATGCCTGCGAGGTGCTCCAGATCACGGCGGAGGATATGGTGCGATTTGGCGTTGCCGAAGCCATCATTCCGGAGCCGGAGGGCGGCGCACAAAACGATATCGACAAAATATCCGAAAATATTAAGGAATATTTGGTAAAAACGATATCGGAAAAATCACAAAAAGATATTGACGTTTTACAAAAAGAACGGTATACTAAGTTTAGGAAAATCGGCGTGTTCCAGGAAGCCTGAGAACCGTACCCGTTCCGTACCGCACCGACCCGCAGCGCTGTATCTGTCCGGGCGGCGGCAAGGCGAAAAAACAATCTCAGAAAAATCACAAAAAGATATTGACGTTTTGCCAAAAAGGCGGTATACTAAATGAAGGAAAATCGGCGTGTTCCGATTCCGTGCCGCACCGGTGCCGCAGAAATACAGTCCGGTGACGGTTTGGGTGTCCCCGATGACGCCGCATCCCCACGGGGTGCAACATCAATTATTGGAGGAAAACGAAATGGCAAAAGAAGAAATTTTTGACAAGCTCAAGGAACTGGTTGTCGATCAGCTGGGTGTAGACGACGACGAAGTTACCACCGAAGCAACCATTCAGGAAGATCTGGGCGCAGATTCTCTGGATCTGGTAGATCTGGTAATGGCTGTGGAAGAGGAATTTGATGTGAAGATCGCAGACGAGGATCTGGAGGGCATCAAGACCGTTGGTGATATCGTAGACTATATCGCTGAGAACAAGGACTAAGTTCCGGAATTCCAGCAGGAACGGTTCAAGCCGGAGACAGTGATGTCTCCGGCTTTTTTCGTTTTTGGGACATATGAGGCATAACAAATCAGGCTCCCCTGAAAGGGGTGATTCCCCATAGAATGGGGAAATGTCACGAAGTGACAAAGGGGACCGCTCAGTAAGAGCTGGCAGTGCGCAGCACTGACTGAGGGGTCTTCTATTCGTATTGAGAACATGATGAAAAGATTTCACAAAAGAACCTCTCCACCGCCTAACGGCGGTCCCCCTCCCCTTTCGGGGGAGGCTTTAGAAGATAAAAGCTGATTCGTGCTCACGGTTTTCCAAAAACATTGACTTTTCCTACAAAATGGGTTATAATAAATTGTGAGTGCACTGTCGCAGAAACCCGCTTTTTTCCCCGTTTCTGCGCATTCGAAAAAACACACAGAACGGACAGGTATTTCTATGAAAGTATGGAAGGAAATTTATGATTACCGGCAGATGATCTTTAGCCTTGTGAAAAAAGATCTGCGCGGCCGCTACAAAGGCTCTGTCCTCGGATTCCTCTGGACGTTTATCAATCCCCTGATGCAGCTGGTTGTCTACACCTTTGTGTTCACCTACATCATGAAGGCCGGCATTGACAAATACTACCTGTATCTGTTTGTGGCATTGGTGCCGTGGATCTTCTTCTCCTCCGCCATCACCGGCGGTTCCAGCTCCGTGGTCGCCCAAAAGGATCTGGTGAAAAAGATCTACTTCCCCAGAGAGGTCATCCCCATCTCCTACGTCACAAGCTGCTTTGTCAACATGCTGCTCTGCTTTTGTATCATCATCCCCGTCATGGTGGTGGCTCGTGTTCCCATCAATCCGCTGGCGCTGCTCTGTCTGCCAGTCATCATGATCGTGGAGTATTTTCTGGCGCTGGGCATGGCAATGCTCGCCTCCGCCATTACGGTCTATTTCCGGGATCTGGAACACATTCTGGGCATCGTCACCATGATCTGGATGTACATGACTCCCATCTTCTACTCCATCGACATGATTCCGCAGAAGCTGCGCTTCATCTATCACATCAACCCCATGTCCTCCATCATCAGCTGCTACCGCTCCGTACTCTACAGCGGACAGGTGCCCAACCTCGCCAGCCTTCTGGAGGCAGTCGTGCTGGGCATACTGTTTCTGATTCTGGGCATGCTGGTGTTCGGCAAACTGAAAAAGGGATTTGCGGAGGAATTGTAATTATGGCAGAAAACGAAAACGTCATTGTCGTTGACAACGTCACCAAAAACTTCAAGGTCTATCTGGACAAGGGACAGAGCTTCAAGGAACGTCTGCTCTTCCGGAACCGCCGCCGCCACGAGGTGCGCCACGTGCTGCGGGGCATCTCGTTCACCGTCAAGCGCGGCGAAGCGGTGGGACTGATCGGGCACAACGGCTGCGGCAAAAGTACCACCCTGAAGCTCCTGACCCGCATTCTCTACCCCGACAGCGGCTCTATCCAGATCAAGGGACGGGTTTCCAGCCTCATCGAGCTGGGCGCCGGATTCCATCCGGACATGAGCGGCAGGGAGAACATCTACACCAATGCGGCGATTTTCGGACTGAACAAGAAAGAAATCGACCAGCGCCTGCAAACCATCATCGATTTCTCCGAGCTGGAGGAATTCATTGACAACCCCGTCCGCACCTACTCCTCCGGCATGTATATGCGCCTCGCCTTTTCCGTGGCGATCAACGTGGATGCTGACGTGCTGCTCATCGACGAGATTCTCGGCGTGGGCGACGCAAACTTTCAGGCGAAGTGCTTCCAGAAGCTGCGGGAGATCAAGGCAAACGGCACGACCATCGTCATCGTGTCCCACGCACTGGGACAGATCGAGCAGATCTGCGAGCGTGCCATCTGGATTCACGACGGACTTATCCGTGCAGAGGGGCCGGTGCGGGATGTGGATCTGGAGTATCTGGAGTTCATGGGACAAAAGATGCAGGAGAGCACCCGCAAGGATCTGGAGCGCAAGCAGGAACAGCAGAAAGAGCGAAAAGAATCGGACAAGAACCGCTGGGGCAACGGCAAGGCGCATCTGGAACAGATCAGCCTTCTGGATGCCGACGGACAGCAGCAGGCGGCTTTCCCCACGGGGAGTCCCGTCCGGCTGCGCATTGCCTATTCCGTCAACGAGCCTGTCCAGAACGCCGTGCTGGGCATCGGCATCTTCCGACAGGACGGCGTGCACTGCTACGGCACCAATACCCGCATCGACATGCAGAATGCCTTTGACCTCACCAGGGACGGCACGGCGGAATTTCAGATCGATGCCCTGTGGCTGCTCCCCGGCGTGTATACGCTGGACGTGGCGATCGAGGCGGGCGAGGGCATTCCGGTAGACTATTACAAGGGCGCTGTCACCCTCCAGATGACCTCCTCCATGGGAGATGTGGGCGTGATGCGTGTCCCCCATCAGTGGAAGATTGCTCAGGATTCCTGAGTTAGAAAGAAGGCAACATGGGAAATTTATCACAACACCTGCAGGGCATGCAGCAGCAGTCCGGCTGGAAGGGCGCACTCAAGCGGAAGCTGTTCGGCTGGTGCTATGCCCTGTTTCAGGATGCCGAACAGGACCGTGCCGCACTGGAGCAGCAGCTGGCCGCAGCGCAGCAGGAAAACGCTGCGCTCTCCGCACAGCTCCAGCAGCTCCGGCAGGACTTTGAACAGGCATGCGTCAACCTGCGCAACAATAACAGCATGCTGGCAAATCATCAGGGCGACATCGACTGCTGCAAAATGCAGCTGCGCCAGATGGAGCGCAAGCTGGCAGCCGCACCGGCGGTTTCCGCTGCTGCCCCGGCAGATACTGCGGCACCTGTACCGGCTGCACCCTCTGCGGAAGCCCCCAGACAGGCATACGACACCATCGAATACTTCGATTTCGAGAACCACTTCCGTGGCTCTGTGGAGCACATCAAGGAAGTCCAGCGGCAGTACCTCCCCTATTTTCAGGGCAAACAGCACGTACTGGACATCGGCTGCGGCAGAGGCGAATTTCTCTCCCTCATGCAGGAGGAACAGATTCCGGCAGAGGGCATTGACCTCTACCAGCCCTATGTGGACTACTGCAATCTAAAAGGGCTGCGTGCAGTGTGCGGCGACGGCACGGCATATCTGGCGCAGCTGTCCGCCGTGGACGGCATCTTTCTGGGACAGGTCGTGGAACACATGACACCGGAACAGATTCTGGCGCTGTGCCGCACTGCTTACGACAAGCTGGAGGACGGCGGCTGTCTGGTGATCGAAACACCGAACCCCACCTCCCTGTCCATCTATACCAATGCGTTTTACATCGATCCCTCCCACGTCAAGCCGGTGCATCCGCTGACCATGCAGTATTATCTGGAGAAGGCGGGATTTTCAGATACCACCCTGATTTTCACCGAGAACAGCCGGCCGGCACAGTCCATTCCGCCGCTGCGGTGTGATGCAGAAAATCTGGAGGAATTCAACCGTGCCATGAAGGCGGTTTCCAACATGCTTTACGGCAGTCAGGATTACGCCATCGTGGCAGTGAAGAAAGGATAGAGTTTATGGAGAATCAGACCAATCAATCCATTGACGTTTCTGAAATTATGGAGCAGATCCGAACGGAGATCAAGGAAAAGGGCTACAGCAGCGACATGCTCTCCTTTGCCGACGTTCCCAACGATGCCGACAGCGACACCAGCGGCGAGCGCTTCGATGCCGATATGCTCCGTGCCAACGTGCAGTATATCAGCACGCACCATCGGGTAGACCCCTACCGCCCGCTCGCCGGAAATCCCATCGCCGTGTTCTTCAAGAAGGTGATCCGCAAGCTGGTGAGCTTCTATGTGGAGCCATATGCCGCAGAGCAGAGCAGCCTGAACGCCAACATTGCTCAGGCACAGCAGCAGACGGAAATGTATATTCTGGAGTCCCGCATGCACAGCACCAAGGCACTGCTGGAACGCATTGAGGAACTGGATCTCCAGCAGAAAAACAACAAGATCGCCATGGAACAGATGCAGAGTCAGATCGCCCTGCTTCAGGCAAAATGTTCCGGGGAGGAGGCACAATGAGAATCGTCCAGCTTCTGCCCACCATGGCCATGGGCGATGCCATCGGCAACGATGTTCTGGCGCTCTCCACTGTCATCCGGAACATGGGCTTCCAGACCGGCATCTATGCAGAGACCGTAGACCGGCGGCTTCCGGAGGGCACGGCGTTTCCCGTGGAAAAAATGCCCCGTCTGTCCGGTGAGGATGTCATCATCTATCACAAATCCACCGGCACAGACCTGAGCTTCTCTCTGGAACGGTATCCCTGCCGCAAGCTCATGATCTTCCACAACATCACCCCCGCCAAGTACTTCAAGGGCTATAACGACAATCTTACCCGCATCTCCGAATACGGCATGCGGGGACTTTGCCATCTGGCGGACAAGGTGGACTACTGCATGGCAGTGTCCGCCTACAATGCACAGGTTCTGCGGGAACTGAACTACCAGTGTCCCATTGTCATCCGCCCCATCCTCATCCCGTTCTCCGACTACGCCAAGGCCCCTGATCCGGAGGTCATGGCACGCTATGAGAACGACGGATACACCAACTTTGTTTTTGTGGGACGCATCGCCCCCAACAAAAAACAGGAGGACGTTATCCGTGCGTTCTACTGCTATAAGAAATACTGCAACCCCAAGTCCCGCCTGTTTCTCGTCGGCTCGTATCAGGGCATGGAGCGGTATTACCACCGGCTGCGCCGCTATGTGGGCGCACTGGAGCTGGACAACGTGGTCTTTACGGGACACATCTCCTTTCCGGCGATTCTGGCGTACTACCACCTCGCCGACCTGTTCCTCTGCATGAGCGAGCACGAGGGGTTCTGTGTGCCGCTGGTGGAGGCGATGTATTTCGGCGTGCCCATTCTCGCCTACGATTCCTCCGCCATTGCTGACACGCTGGGCGGCAGCGGTGTGCTGCTCTCCTCCAACGACCCCATGGAAGCCGCCATGTGCGCCGACCGCATTTTGCGGGACGCTGCGCTGCGGCGGGAGATCGTGGCGGGACAGCGCAGGCGGCAGCAGGACTTCGCCTATCCGGAGATCCGGAAGCTGTTCGAGCAGCAGTTGCAGGAGTTTTTGCAGACCGTTCCGCCGTATGTCCGGAAAAAGAAGCGGAAGTAACTGCGGCAATTTTTTGGAAGGAGGCAGTAAGCCATGCGAAAAATCGGATTCGTGATCCCCTGGTACGGCGAGGACATCCCCGGCGGCGCAGAAATGGAGCTGCGGGAGGTCGCCACCCATTTGCAGCGTGCCGGAATGGATGTGGAGATCCTCACCACCTGCGTCAGGGAGTTCTCGGCGGACTGGAACGAAAACTACTACTCCGCCGGAACTGCCGTGGTGGAGGACATTGCGGTGCGACGGTTTCCGGTGCGGCGGCGGGATACCGCTGCATTTGACCGGGTCAACCGCCGGCTGATGGAGGGACAGCACCTGTCTCTTCAAGAGGAAAAGACCTTTGTGGAAGAGATGGTCAACAGTCCCCAGCTCTACGAATATCTCAAGGACGCATCGGACGACTATGCCCTCTATGTCTTTATTCCCTATATGTTCGGCACTACCTACTACGGTATGCAGGCTTGTCCGGAGAAGTCCGTCCTCATCCCCTGTTTTCACGATGAGGCATACCTCTATCTGCGCCTGTTCCGGCAGGCGTACATTCAGGCACGGGGCATCATCTACAACGCCATGCCGGAGATGGAGCTTGCCAACAAGGTCTACGACTTCACCACCACGGAACAGATCTGCATGGGCATCGGCATGGACACCAACATCTGCGCCAACGCCGATGCGTTCCGAAAGGCATACCGCATTCAGAAACCCTTCCTGCTCTATGCCGGCAGAAAGGATGCCGGAAAGAACGTCCACACCCTGCTGCGGTACTTTGCCGAATACAAGCAGCGCCACGGGGACAGCGACTTGCAGCTGGTACTCATCGGCGGCGGCTCCATTGAGATTCCCGCCTCGGTGCGGGACGATGTCTACGATCTGGGGTTCGTGTCCAGGCAGGACAAGTATGATGCCATGGCAGCGGCAGAGCTGCTGTGCCAGCCCTCCCACAACGAGAGCTTCTCGCTGGTCATCATGGAGAGCTGGCTGTGTGGACGGCCGGTTCTGGTGCACTCCCAGTGCGCCGTCACACGGGACTTCGCCCGCAGAGCCAACGGCGGGCTGTATTTCCGGAACTACTTCGAGTTCGAGGGCTGCGTCCAGTACATCCTGACGCATCCGGAACAGGCACGCACCATGGGACAGAACGGCGGGACATTTGTGCGGGAAAACTTCGACTGGGATGTCATCGTGGAAAAATACAGAGCTTTCTTTGCAAAGCTGACAGAGGAGTGAGCCTATGAAACGAATTGCACTGGTCAACCAGCGGTACGGCATGGAGGTCAACGGCGGTTCTGAGTATTACACCCGCATGATCGCCGAACGGCTTGCCAATCGATATGAGGTGGAGGTGCTGACCACCAAGGCAGTGGACTACACCACGTGGAAAGACTGGTACGTTCGGGATGTGGAGGTCATCCACGGCGTGACCGTGCGGCGGTTTCCGGTGGAAAAGCTGCGTGCCAGAGATTTTGACCAATACAACGGCAAGTACCTGCAGGAGATGGCGGCGGGCGAACGCAGTCTGGAAAAGGAACACGTCTGGTTCGAGAAGCAGGGGCCATATTCCCCCGCCTGCATCCAGTACATCCGGCAGAACAAGGACAAGTATGACGTGTTCATCTTCGTCACCTATCTATACTACCTCACCGTTGCCGGCATGCCGGAAGTGGCGGAGAAGTCCATCTTCATCCCCACCGCCCACGAGGAGCCGTACCTGCACTTCCTCACCTATGAGGCACTGTTCCCCAAGCCCAAGGCATTCGTCTTTCTGACGGACGAGGAGCGCAAGCTGGTGCGCCGGACATTTCCCAGAACAGAACCGATTCCCTGCCAGGTCATGGGCACCGGTGTGGACATTCCCTGCACGCCGGATGCTGCACAGTTCCGCCGACAGTACGGGATTCAGGACGACTATCTCATCTATGTGGGACGCATCGACGAGGGCAAGGAGTGCCCCATGCTGTTCCGCTATTTTATGGAGTACAAAAAGCGCTGCGGCGGCAAGCTGAAGTTGGTGCTCATGGGAAAGGCTGTGTGCGAGATCCCGAAGCATCCGGACATCATCTCCCTCGGCTTCGTGCCGGAGGAGGACAAGTTCCACGGAATCTCCGGCGCAAAAGCACTGGTGCTCCCCTCCAAGTACGAGAGTCTTTCCATCTCCGTGCTGGAGGCAATGGCGCTCTCGGTGCCGGTGCTGGTCAACGGGGCGTGCGCCGTCCTGAAAGGGCACTGCACCAAGAGCAACGGCGGACTGTTCTACCACAGCTACTTTGAATTTGAGGGCGCTGTGCAGTATCTGCTGCACCATCCGGTGGAATACATGCAGCTCTGCGCCAACGCACGGGCATATATCACACACAACTATGACTGGAACGTCATCATGCAGAAATTCTCGGAGATCATCGAGTATGTGAGTGATGCGGCATCCGGAAAATAAGGGGGAATCGCTGGGATGAATTTATTTTCTGGGGTCGTTCTTCTGGGCGTGGTCTTTGCCGCACTCGCCGCCGGTATCTGGCGGAAACAGAGCAACGTTCTGGAGCTCCTGGCCTTCGGCGTCATCTTCTGGCTGTGCGCATGGGTCATCACCGCCATGGGGCTGTTCGTGCTGGATGCGTTCCGGCTGTTCCGCTGTGCTGCCGGCACGGCGTTTCTCCTCTTGCTGTGCGGCGGGGTGCTTTTGCTTTGGCGGCGGCGGAAAGAGGCGTGCCCCTGGAACCGGCTGTGTCAGG
>ENA-OQHI01000948-OQHI01000948.1-human-gut-metagenome-genome-assembly--contig:-NODE-948-length-15597-cov-4.930477_pt1 | contig 15597 bp, 14 predicted proteins | sample MGYA00242561_ERZ504713 | MGnify/ENA primary metagenome ERZ504713 (study PRJEB26092, sample SAMD00036217) | human gut metagenome | host: Homo sapiens | study: EMG produced TPA metagenomics assembly of... | reverse complement strand
GTTGTGTACTCCGCTCTGTACGGCATCTTCACCATCATCACCTACTACTCCGGTTTCCGTGCTGGCTTCTGCTTCTCTGCAGGTGCTACCGACCTGGTGTTCTCCGCTTCTCTGCCTGCAGCTGCTAAGACCTGGATGATCATTCCTCTGGGCATCGCTGCATTCCTGGTGTTCTACTTCGTGTTCTACTTCGCCATCACCAAGTTCGACCTGAAGACCCCCGGCCGTGAGGACGAGGATGCCGAAGAGGCTGAGAAGAAGGTCGTTCTGGCCAACAACAACTACACTGAGGTTGCTGCTGGCGTGCTGAAGGCCATCGGCGGCAAGGAGAACGTCTCCAGCGTGGACTACTGCGCTACCCGCCTGCGCTTCACCATCAAGGACTACACCGCTGTGGATGAGAAGGCTGTGAAGGCTGCTGGCGCTGCCGGCGTCATCCGCCCCGACAAGACCACCTGCCAGGTCATCATCGGCACCAAGGTGCAGTTCGTGTATGATGAGCTGAAGAAGATGCTGTAAGCATCCTTCTGAGCACGCTTTTGCGCGGAAGGCTGGTTGCTTCCGCATCCATTCCCAAACTGTAAAAATGCCGCCGAGGGCGGGCGTTTACGCCCCGCTTTCGGCGGCATTTTGTTTTGTTCACAAACCGGCTACCCTTTTGGCCGGAAAATATGCTATACTGACAACGACAAAGCAAAATAACAGGAGGTTCCCCATTATGAAGATCATTCGTGCAAAGGATTACAAGGATATGTCCCGCAAGGCTGCCAACATCATCTCCGCACAGGTCATTATGAAGCCCAACTGCGTGCTGGGTCTGGCGACCGGCGGCACCCCTGTTGGCGCATACGCTCAGCTGGTGGACTGGTACAACAAGGGCGACCTGGATTTCTCTGAGGTCACCACCGTCAATCTGGACGAGTACCGCGGCCTGCCCAAGGAGCACCCCGAAAGCTATTGGAGCTTTATGCACAAGAACCTGTTTGACAAGGTCAACTTCCGCCCCGAGGCCATCCACCTGCCCGACGGCACCAACCCCGATGCTGCGGATGCCTGCAAAAAGTACAACGAGATCATCCACAGCGTGGGCGGCATCGACCTGCAGCTGCTGGGCCTTGGCCCCAACGGCCACATCGGCTTCAACGAGCCGGGCGAGGCCTTTGAGCTGGAGACCCACTGCGTGGATCTGACCCCTGCCACCATCGAGGCCAACAAGCGCTTCTTTGACGGCAACGAGGATCTGGTGCCCAAGCAGGCCTACACCATGGGCATCAAGACCATCATGCAGGCCCGCAAGGTGCTGGTGGTGGCCAACGGTCTGGCAAAGGCCAAGGCAGTCAAGGCGGTCGTCTCCGGCCCTGTGACCCCCGAGTGCCCGGGCTCCATCCTGCAGATGCACCCCGATTGCATCCTTGTGGCCGATGAGGAAGCACTGAGCCTGCTGTAATGAAACCTCTCCGTCATTGCTGCGCAATGCCACCTCCCCTAATGAGGGGAGGCCTTGGCAGCCGATTTCAGTGAATCTTTTTGCCAAAGGCTCCCCTACAAGGGGAGCTGGCGGGCGCAAGCCCGACTGAGAGGTTGCACGAAGGAAAGCGTGAGAATAAGAATATGATCATCAAAAATGCTCTGATTTATACCCCCCGCCACACCTTTGAGGAGGGGAGCCTGACCATCCGGGAGGGGCGCATCGTGCCCTTTGCACAGCCGGAGGAAGGCGAGGAGATCGTGGATGCCAAGGGCGCTTACGCTCTGCCGGGCCTGGTGGATATCCACTTCCACGGTGCCATGGGCAAGGATTTCTGTGACGGCAATGAAGAAGCCATCCAGACCCTGGCCGATTTTGAGGCCGGTAAGGGCGTGCTGGCCATCTGCCCCGCCACCATGACTTTCTCAGAAGAGATCCTGAACGGCGTGATGGATGCCGCCGCCGCCCATCAGAACGGCAGAGGCGCAGACCTTGTGGGCATCAACATGGAGGGGCCCTTCATCAGCCCCAACAAGGTGGGTGCCCAGAACCCGGAGTATCTCCACAAGGCGGATGTTGCAATGTTCCGCCGCCTGCAGAAGCGGGCAAACGGCCTGATCAAGCTGGTGGATATCGCCCCGGAGGAGCCGGGTGCGCTGGAGTTCATTGCCGCCTGCCATGATGAGGTGCGCATCTCCATTGCCCACACCTGCACCAGCTACGACACCGCCAACGCCGCCTTTGACGCAGGCGCGACCCACATGACCCACCTGTATAACGCCATGCCCGGCATCACCCACCGGGAGCCCGGCCCCATCATTGCGGCGCTGGAACGGGGCGCGGAGGTGGAACTCATCACCGACAACGTCCACATCCACCCGGCCATGGTGCGGTTCACCTTCAACACCTTCGGGGATGACCATGTCATCCTGATCGCCGACAGCATGATGGCCTGCGGCCTGCCCGATGGCCAGTACAGCCTGGGCGGTCAGGCGGTCACGGTCAGCGGCCCCCGCGCCACCCTGACCGAGCACCCCGGCACCATTGCGGGCAGTGCCACCTGCCTGTACGACTGCATGAAGCGTGCCGTGCTGGAGATGAACGTCCCGCTGGAAAGCGCTGTCCGCGCCGCCAGCGAAAACCCCGCCAAGAGCATTGGCATCGACAATGATTACGGCAGTCTGGCTGCAGGCCGTTACGGCAATGTGATCCTGGCGGACAAGGAATTGAATATTCAGGCTGTCTACCAGAAAGGAACCCGTATCGTATGAACCCCGAGAACCTGACCTGGCGGCTGCTGACCGCCGAAGAGCTGACGAACGTTTACCTGAACGAGATGCGCCGGGATTTTCCTGCCGGAGAGCTGAAGCCCCTGAGCATGATCCTGAACAGCGAAGCCGCCGGCAACGCCCACACCTGGGGCGTGTATGAGGACGACGCGCTGGTGGCGTATCTGTTGATGGTGCGGCCCGTGGGCTGTGAGGTGAGCCAGCTGGACTACTTTGCCGTTCTGCCCCAGTATCGGGCCGGCGGCATCGGAGCCGCTCTGCTGGCCGCCCTGCCTGACCACGAGAAGGGCGCGCAGGCCATCCTCATTGAAGCGGAGTGCCCTGAAAAAGCCGAGGACGAGGCCATGGCTGTGCGCCGCCTGGGCTTTTACGCCCGGTGCGGGGCCAAGGACACCGGCTGGACAGAGCATCTCTTTGATGCCTGGTTCCGGGTGCTGGTGCTCCCCTGCTGCGGCGGAAAGGTGCGCAGCCCCGAGGAAGCCGTGCGGCAGCTGGCAGACTGCTACCGCCGCACCATGGGCGAACCCCAGTGGCGCAGGAACGTCACCTTCTACCGCCCCGATGGCGTGGAGGTGCAGTTCTGAGAGGTTGAATTCTGTCCCTTGACAGTCTGGGTAAATATGGTACTATGGTGATAGGAACAAACCAGATCTGAGATGGGAGGAATTTCTGATGCGTAATGTTTTTTCCCGCCGTGATTTTCTGAAAGCATCTGCCGCCGCTGTGCTGGCCGCTTCTGCCGCTGGTGTCCTCACTGGCTGCGATGGAGGCGGCAGCGAGATCCCGTCCGCAACCATCGGGCTGGGTGAGTTTGAAGTGACCATGACCGGCAACATGACCGTCACTGGTGATGAGGTCGTGGGCAATGAGAACGCCAACGGCTACCTCTGCAAACCCAATGTGCGGATTCGGTACAATGGTGCAGCCAGCGAGATCAAATACAATTTTGCCGGAGTCTTTGCGGCAAAAATTGATAAGACCGCGCTGGAACTGACCAATGGAAAAGAGGAAATCTCCTCTAAACTGACAAAGACTTATGTGCCGCAGTTCCGTGCAAAGGCCAGTGGGTACGGTTCTTTTAAGCAGGGCGTACCCTTCAAGCTGTATGTGACCCTGCAAGGCAAGACAGCCGAGTTTGCTCTGACGAGTGACGGCAAAGTGACAGTCTCCGCTGTCGATAAAGTCTGATATCCCCCCAAAAGCCCGAGGTGCACCCGCACCCCGGGCTTTTTTTGTGCCCAAATTTTACATTGGGGCAAAAACATGTCCAAACAATTTACCTCGATTTTTCCCGCTTGTGGTCGAAGCGGCTTACCGACTGGGATACAATAGTGCCGTACCCAGGAAAAATACGAAAACAAGAGCCGGGAGCGGAAAACCCGGATGTTTGGAGGACAAATATTATGAAAAAGATCACGCGTCGTTCGTTTCTCACTGTCTGCGGTGCTGCTGCTGCCGCTGCTGCCCTGACCGCCTGCGGCGGCTCTGCTTCCTCTGCTGCAGCTTCTTCTACCGCTGCAGGCTCCACTGCTTCTTCCACCGCTGCTGCCCTGTCCGGCAACGTTGCTGCCGGTGGTTCCACCTCCATGAAGAACGTCATCGCTGCCCTGACCGAAGGCTTTGCTGAGGTTGAGCCGGGTGTCACCGTCAGCTACGACCCCACCGGTTCCGGCGCAGGCATCACCGGTGCTGCCGATAAGACCCTGGACATCGGCCTGTCCTCCCGTGCCCTGAAGGACGACGAGAAGGCTGATGTGGAGGGCACCACCATCGCTCTGGACGGCATCGCCATCATCGTCAACAATGCAAGCAAGGTGGAGGACCTGACCGTTGACCAGCTCAAACAGATGTTCACCGGCGAGATCACCAACTGGTCTGAGGTGGGCGGCGACGACGGCGAGATCGTTCTGATCGGCCGTGAGGCTGGCTCCGGCACCCGTGATGGCTTTGAGAGCATCGTGGATGTCAAGGACAGCTGCAAGTACGCACAGGAGCTGACCGCTACCGGCGCTGTCATCAGCGCTGTGGAGGCCAACCCTCTGGCCATCGGCTACGCTTCCCTGTCCGCTGTGGGCGACACCGTGAAGATGGTCACCGTTGGCGGTGTGGAGTGCAGCGAGGAGACCGTCAAGGACGGCAGCTACGAGGTGCAGCGTCCCTTCGTGTTCGTCACCAACAAGTCTGTCGCTCTGTCTGAGCAGGCACAGGCCTTCTTCGACTTTGCCACCAGTGCCGATGCTGCTGACCTGATCCGCACTGCCGGTGCGGTTCCTGTGAATGAGTAATTGCGGAAAGCAATGATGCTATGAACAACAAAAAGATCTCTCTCCCCAGAACTCCTGCTGCGTGGCTGGAAGCGGTGATGAACTTCATCTTCTTCCTCTGTGGCATTCTGGCGGTGGGCTGTGTGCTCCTGATCTCGGTGTACATGGTCCTCTCCGGTGTGCCTGCCATCCGGAAGATCGGGCTGTTCCGGTTCCTGTTCGGTACCCGGTGGGCTTCCACCGCCGCCGACCCGGCCTACGGCATCCTGCCCTTCATCCTGTCCAGCGTTTACGGCACGCTGGGTGCCACCGTGATCGGTGTGCCCATTGGCCTGCTGACGGCGGTGTTCCTCTCCAAGGCCGCAGGCCCGAAGGTGCGCACCGTGGTCGTGACCGCCATTGAGCTGCTGAGCGGCATCCCCAGCGTGGTGTTCGGCCTGCTGGGCATGCAGGTGCTGGTGCCTGCCGTGGCCAGGACCTTTGGCAAGGCCTCCGGTGCCTGCCTGCTGAGCGCCATCGTGGTGCTGGCGGTGATGATCCTGCCCGGCATCGTGTCGGTGTCGGTCACAGCGCTCAACGCTGTGCCGCCGGAGTACGAGCAGGGCAGCCTGGCTCTGGGCGCAACGGATGTGGAGACCTGGTTCAAGGTCAGCGTCCCCGCTGCCAGGAGCGGCATTGCCGCCGGTATCGTGCTGGGCACCGGCCGCGCCATCGGCGAGGCCATGGCCGTGATGATGGTGGCTGGCAACAGCCCCAACATGCCGGACAGCCTGTTCCGCAGCGTCACCTTCCTGACCACCGCCATTGCCAAGGAGATGAGCTACGCCAGCGGCCTGCAGAAACAGGCACTGTTCAGCATTGCGCTGGTGCTGTTCGTCTTTATCATGGGCATCAATATCCTGCTCAATGTGGTGCTGAAGGGAGGAAAGCGCGATGAATAACAGTGCTTCTGCCTCCCGCCGCACCTGGAACCGCGTGATGAACGCTCTGGTCCGGGTCTCGGCTGTGCTGGTCATCGTACTGGTGGCAGGCATTCTGGGCATGGTGCTGGTGCGCGGCATCCCGCACATCAGCTGGAAATTCCTGACCACCACCGCCAGTGTGCTGAAGGGCACGGACGGCATCCTGCCTGCGATCCTCAACACGCTGTATGTCATCCTGCTGACGCTTCTGATCGTGCTGCCGCTGGGTGTGGGCGCGGCCGTTTACCTGACCGAGTACGCCCGGAACCGCAAGGTCATCTCGGTGATCGAGTTCACCAACGAGACGCTGGCGGGCATCCCCAGTATCATTTACGGTCTGGTGGGGATGCTGGTGTTCGCCCAGACACTGGGCTTCCAGACCTGCCTGCTCTCCGGCAGCCTGACGCTGGTGATCATGAACCTGCCCACCATCATCCGCACCACCCAGGAATCCCTGAAAACGGTGCCCCAGGGCTACCGTGAGGGCGCGCTGGGTCTGGGTGCGGGCAAGTGGCACATCATCCGCACCATCGTGCTGCCCTGCAGCATCGACGGCATTGTGACCGGCTGCATCCTGGCTGTGGGCCGCATCGTGGGCGAAAGCGCCGCGCTGCTCTTCACCGCCGGTGCCGCCGAGGTCATTGCCAACGGCGTGCTCAAGACCTACACCTCCAACGGTGCCACCCTGTCGGTGCTGCTCTATCTCCGTGCCTTTGAGGACGGCGATTTCGACTCCGCCTGGGCCATCGGTGCAGTGCTGCTGGTGCTGGTGCTTGCCATCAATCTGGCAGCCCGGCTGGCCAAAACCAAACTGAAACAGAAGCTGTAAATAACTCCCTCCGTCATCGCTGCGCGATGCCACCTCCCTCACGGAGGGAGGCTTATCCTGCCCGCAACGCAAAAGGCTCCCTCTCAGAGGGAGCTGGCGCGGCATAGCCGCGACTGAGGGAGTCAATACAAGAGGAAAACTATGGAAAACGTATCACCCATTATCACAGCCAAAAACCTGAATCTCTGGTACGGGGATTTCAAGGCGCTGAAAGATATTTCGCTGGACATGGGCGAGCGGGAGATCACGGCCCTCATCGGCCCCTCCGGCTGCGGCAAGTCCACCTTCCTGAAGACCCTGAACCGGATGAACGACCTTGTGCCCGGGATCCGCATCGAGGGTGATGTCCGCCTGAAAGGGCAGGATATCTTTGCCCGCGAGATGCAGCCCACTGAGCTGCGCCGCCGGGTGGGCATGGTGTTCCAGAAGGCCAACCCCTTCCCCATGAGCATCTACGATAACATCACCTACGGCCCCAGGCTGCACGGTGTGCACAACAAGGCAGAGCTGGACGAGCTGGTGGAAAGCTCCCTGCAGGGTGCCGCCCTCTGGAACGAGGTCAAGGACCGCCTGAAAAAGAGCGCTTTGGGCCTTTCCGGCGGCCAGCAGCAGCGCCTGTGCATTGCCCGCGCCCTGGCTGTCAAGCCCGAAGTCCTGCTGATGGATGAGCCCACCAGCGCCCTGGACCCCGGCTCCACCATGAAGGTGGAGGAGCTGATGAGCGAGCTGAAAAAGAACTACACTGTGGTCATCGTGACCCATAACATGCAGCAGGCAGCTCGTATCAGCGACCGCACCGCCTTCTTCCTGCTGGGCGAGCTGGTGGAAGCCGGCCCAACGGCGCAGATCTTCAGCACCCCGCAGAATAAGCGCACCGAGGATTACATTTCGGGCCGGTTCGGCTAAGGAGAAAAACGCAATGAGCAACCGTACACAATACGAAAACGACCTTGCCGCCCTGAAAACGGCCCTGACCGAGATGGGGCAGAACGCTGCCGATGCCGTGGAAGCTGCAATGGAAGCCCTCTGCACCGCCGATGCCGAGGCTGCCGCCGCCGTGGTGCAGGGCGATGGCCGCATCAACAACATGGAGCGGGACATTGAGCACCGCTGCATGACCCTGCTGCTCCGCCAGCAGCCGGTGGCAGGCGACCTGCGCCGCATCTCCACCGCCATGAAGGTGGTCACGGATGTGGAGCGCATCGGCGACCATGCCTCCGATATCGCGGAGATCATCCCTCATCTGGTCATTGTCCGCAAGGAGGGCGACCCTGCTGTGAGCCAGGCCATCAAGATGGGCCAGAAGGCGCACAAAATGATCCTGGATGCCCTGAATGCCCTGACCTCTGAGAATGAGCAGGCCGCCCTCAGGGTCATTGCCGCCGACGATGAGGTGGACTACGATTTCAACGCCATCAAGCATACGCTGGCGCAGGAGATCGCCGCCGACCCCGGCAAGGTGGATGCCGCCCTGGATCTGCTCATGGTCATCAAGTACCTGGAGCGCATCGGCGACCACGCCGTGAATCTGGCCGAGTGGGTGGAGTTCGTCCGCAGCGGGCGTTATCATAACGAAAATATGTTCTGATCTTTTGTTTTCGTTCTCCTGCAAAAGAGCTGCCGCATCAAAGCAATAGACTGCTGCAAATATGCAGAATGCAGACCCGAAGTCGCCATGACGGAGAGGGTGTTTTACCAAAAAAATTTGAGCTATTTGCAATTATTTCTGTGCCCCGCCCGTATTATAGGAAAAAAGGCTTCCCCAGAAACCCGGAGGAGCGGGCTGGGGCGGGTGGCTGGCACCCCCCTGTCCCCGCCCGCCGCTGCCGCAACGGAGGGTTTTACGCTATGGTACAGACCAAGAATTTCCCGCTGGAAACGCGCGGCGAGGCGGTCAGCCGCGAAGCGCTGGTCCAGGCGGCATTACAGGAGATCACCCAGAATTACCGCGAAGCAAGCCTTTCCAATGTGGCCCGCAGCTACGGTGTTTCGCTGGCGTATGTCAGCGAGTGCGTCCGGGCCCAGACCGGAAAGACCTATAAGGAGCTGCTGCAGAAGCACCGGATGGAGACCGCCGCCCGCCTGCTGCGCCGCAGCGACCTGAACATCCAGCAGATCATCACCCAGGTGGGCTACGAGAACACCAGCTACTTCTACCGCCTGTTCCATGAGCGGTATGGCCAGAGCCCCCGGGAGTACCGCCGGGCACGCAGCCAGCGCACATAAGTGCATCAGTGAACGACCCTCTCCGCCTTTGCAGCAGGCTTTGACGGAGAGGGCCGTTTTGTGTTATATTAAAGCAGAACGATCAGGGCGGGCAGCGGCCTGCCGGAAGAGAGGTTGGATGAAGATGTTTCGTGGAGCAAGACGTGCAGATCTGGATGCGATCCTGAAAATTTATGCCCGCGCCCGGCAGGCGATGGCGGATTCCGGCAACCCTACCCAGTGGGGAGAGCATTTCCCGCCGCAGGAGCTGCTGGAAGAGGACATTGATTCCAACCGGCTGTTCCTCTACCTTGTCAACGGCGAGCTGGAGGGCGTGTTTGCCTTTATCCTTGGCCCGGACCCCACCTATGCCCGGATCGAGGATGGCAAGTGGCTGAACGATACCCTGCCCTACGGCACCATCCACCGGCTGGCTTCGGCGGGCAGGCACCCCGGCGTTGCCGCCGCTGTGATCACCTGGTGTCTGGAGCACTGCGAGAGCCTGCGGGCCGACACCCACGCCGACAACAAGATCATGCAGCACCTGCTGGAAGAAAACGGCTTTACCAGGTGCGGCATCATCCATGTGGAGGATGGCACGCCCCGCATTGCCTACCAGAAAATGTCCCTTACCCTGCCTTTGCGCCGGGATTGAACCGCAAAAATGCGCCGCCCCACCGGAAATGATGGAGCGGCGCTGTTTTTATATCGGTTTGTCAAGAGCTCTCCCTTTGGGAGAGCTGTCGAGCAAAGCGAGACTGAGAGGGTGAGCCCGCTTTCAGGAAATCGGATCTGTCATCTGACTTTCAAGCGTGGGTTCGACCACCGCATCCTCTTCCGGCGTGGGCTGGAAATACTTCTCGTACAGCTCCATGCCGATGCGGTAGCCCTGCCACACGATGACCGCTGTGCCTGCACCGGCCACGCCGATGATGGCAGCAGTGCCCAGAATGCTGGGCTCGCTCTCGATGGTGGCATCCCGGTACTGGGCCTCCACGGTCACGGTGCTGCCCTTGGCCACGGTGCCCGCCGGGATGGTAAAGCTCTCCTCGTTGTAGGCGACCGCCGGGTTGCCCAGCAGGCTGGCTTCATCCATGGCCCACAGGTCGAACACCATGCCCTCGGGCACGGCGCTCTGGTTCAGCGTCACCTTGACCTCGGCATCCACCGGCACGTTGGCGCTGGTCATGGCTTCGCCGCCGTTGTAGGTGAACGTGCCGCCCTTCACCGTCAGGGTGTAGGTGGGGGCTCCGGGAGTGGGGTCAGGTTTGGGTTCGGGCTTCGGGTCGGGAACAACAATTTTGGTCGAGTTCAACTCCACATCGCTGTCGGGCATCTCAAAGCATACCACGGTCTTGTCGGTTTCACCGTTCGGGTAGTAGCTGTTGAATGCCTTGCCGATTTTTTGACCGTTGATATTTGTAATATCTGCATCCGCTTCTACGGTGAGGACGGTGCCTGCATAAGAATACAGATCCCATGCGGAGCCCTGCACCAAATCATAGGTGGTCTTATCGTAAACAAGAGGATGCGTATCGTTTACTTTCAAGATGGTTCCGTCTTTTACGGTAACGGAGCGATAATTTCCACTCAGCCCGATTCCAATGGGGAGAATGCTGTCTTTTCCGTTGAATGTACCGCCGGTTATCACGCCGTCGTTGTAAAGCAGACCAGCCGCAAATGTGCCGCCCTCGATTTCATGGGGTTCGCTTGAAGTGCTGCCAGGTTGACCATTGGCTACCAGAGCATTGAAAATGCCATCTTCGATGGTGCTGCCTTCGTTAACAATGCCGCATTTCACTGCATCCAACTGGCCGGTTTTATGGACGGGGTCGGTAAATCGGAAGTTGTAGGAGTTGTGGGTTTTTCCGCCGGTCAGATACAGTGTGCCATGGCTCATGCCATCGGATGCTTTATTAACATACCAGCCGTCACCATAATAGTTATAATAACCACCGCCGCCGTCATAGGGAGCGTTATCATTTATAATTGGAGTGCCATCATTGGCCATCTCAAGTGGTAAATCGTAAGAAGCCTGGTTCAGTACGATAGCTTCATCCGAAGCAATGAAATTAATATTCTCGAGATATTTTATATTGAGACTTATAGTGCTTTTGTTAGAGGAATCGGGGTATAGAAAGTCATCGCTTTCAAGTACATAGCGGTTGATATCAAGGATGGGTTCACTGGCGGTAATGGTATTATTCCCGGTCTTGACTGCATAAAGTTTGTTGCCCCAGTCGCCGGACGCAAGGCCGTTGACCGCTGTGATAGAACCGGTTCCGTTCAGGGTGACTGTTTTGAATGTGCCTGCACCTTCACCAGTGGGCGTGTTTTTGAACGCGCCGCCGGTCAGCTTGGCACCGGATTCAACCACCAAGTGGACATTCGGGTTCAGTGCGTTTCCCTTACCGGAGAAAGCATAACGGCCGTTTGTCAGCGTCAGCTTTTTATTGCTCGCATCAAAATTCCAGTCGTTGCCGCTGTAATCCTGGGTGCCGCCCTTGGTGCCAACGGGGTAGCCGTTTTCGTCGATCACCAGCCGGGTCAGCTTGCTCAGGGTAACGGTGCCCGCAGTGGCGGGTGGTGCGGTGAAAGTGACAGAAAAATAACCTCTACCATCATCGGAATATCTTACACTTGCACTTGGTGCCCAATCTTCTAACAAACAATGTGTGTCGTTTGTGTCTCCGAATGTAACATCAATAGGAAATAATATTGCTTGACTGTTTTTAAGAAAAATATGGATGGTGATGCTGGTATTATGGTCGGAATTGGGAATGACATAACCGCTGTTGCCGAAATAATTGATTCCTGCATCGTGACACCCATAGTTGCCATTCTCCGGGAAATTCACATTCAAGGTATAACCGCTAGCGACAGTGTCACCCGCTGGTTTTTTATCAAAAAGGCCGCCCTTTATGGTGCCGTTGTTGGTAACGGTAGATCTAAACGTGCCATTTTCAATCTTGCCGTCAGATTCATTGGAAACGGAAGAAAAAAGGCCGCCGGTAATAGTACCATGATTTGTGAGAGAAGAGGAAGAAGAAAATTGACCGCCACTGATTTTTCCGTTATTTATCACAGTGTTGTCGAAAATTCCCCCAACAATGATTGCATCTCCTCCAATCGTGAGGTTACATTTGGTGATAGGTTCATAGCCGGAAATAATTGAAAAAAAATCATATTCTGTCGGGCTGTCAGGATGCAGGTCAAGCGTTTGTGTAGAACCGTCATAGCTCCAGCCATCACCAGAACAATCTTCATCATGGTTTTTACCGGAACCGACAGGATAGCCATCTACAATTTTTAATTGGCCGTCTTTCTCCGCCCATGCTGTGATTGCCGACACAGGCAGGAGCGTCACCGCCATGCACAGCGCCACCAGAAGGCTGATAAGTCGTTTCTTCATAGGGGGTCCCTCACTTTCTTTGGGCCGGAAGTGGAGCTCCGGCAAAAATGGATGCTCTTACTTCCTTAAATACACGCCGCGCGAAATCCTTTCACCCTTTTTCAAAAAAATTGAAAAAAAAAAAAAAGAAAAACCAGAATGCTGAGGTGGTGGCATCTCCTGACGATTGTGACCGAGCGCTCCCGGATACTTCTGATGAAGTGTGCGGGGGCGTTTTTTCGTGGAACTGGGGGCTTGTGGAGCGGGGGCAATCGTTCTATAATACAAGCTGTGAAATGAATCACAAAAGGGGTGGAACGTATGGACAAAAAACTGAACGAGGCCGTGGCGGCGCTGCGGCCCCAGATGGTGACGGCGCTCCAGCGGCTGGTGCGCAGGCGCAGTGTGGAGGCCGACCCGCTGCCGGGCAAGCCCTTTGGCGAGGAGGTGGATGCCTGCTTTGCCGAGGCGCTGGCCCTCTGCCATGAGCTGGGCTTTGAGACCACCGACATGGATCGGTACATCGGCTGGTGCGAGATCGGCACCGGGGACGAGATGGTGGCGGTGCTGGGGCATCTGGACGTGGTGCCCGAGGGCGAGGGCTGGCATCACCCGCCCTACGCCGCCGAGATCGAGGGCGGCAGGCTGTATGGCCGGGGTGCCATTGATGACAAAGGCCCGGTGGTGGCCAGCCTGTTCGCGCTGAAGGCCATCCGGGATCTGGGCATCCCGCTCAACCGCCGTGTCCGGCTGCTGTTCGGCCTGAACGAGGAGACCAACGACCGGGACGTGCTGTACTACAAGGCCCACGGTGGGGAGATCCCGGTGCTGGGCTTCACCCCGGACGGCGAGTATCCGCTCATCAACGGCGAAAAGGGCATCCTGAACGAGAGCTATGCCGTTCAGCTGCACCAGACCGGTGCCTGGCAGCTGAACAGGGTGCAGGGCGGCGTGGCCGGCAATGTGGTGCCGGACTACGCCTGCGCTGTGCTGACCGCCCCGGCGGGAGCCTCCCTGCCGGAGGCAGAGCACATCACCGTGACGGCCATCCCCGGCGGCTATCAGGTGGAAGCGGTGGGCGTTTCGGCCCACGGCAGCCACCCGGAGCAGGGCGAAAACGCCATCGGGCGGCTGGTGTGCTACCTTGACCGGCTGCCGCTGGAGGGGGATGCAAAACAGGCCGTGCACTTTCTGGCTGAAAAGCTGGGCACAGACCCCTACGGCGAGCGCCTGCTGGGCCGCAGGCTGGAGGATGCGCTCTCCGGCCCTATGAGCTGCAACTGGGGGCTGATCGAGGGCGACGCGCAGCATCTGTGGGTCAAGCTGAACTACCGCTATCCTGTGACCATGGAACGGGCAGACTGCCAGCCCGCTGTGCAGGCCGCCTTTGAGGCCGCAGGCTGGGCGCTGGATGGGCAGGTGCACAAGGAAAAGCTCTACTACCCTGCCGAGACCCCGCTGGTCAGCGCCCTGCTGGAGGTTTACCGGGATGCCACCGGCGACACTGCCCCGCCCAGGTGCATCGGCGGCGGCACCTACGCCAAGATGCTGCCCAATGTGGTGGCCTTTGGCCCCCTGTTCGCGGGCGACCCGGTCACAGAGCATCAGCCCGATGAATGCATCGATCTGGAACGTCTGGTGCAGAACGCCCAGATCATCGCAAACGCCATTGTCAAGCTGGCAAATCTGCCGCTGGAATAAGAAGGAGGACGGGACTATGAAGATCACGCAGGTGCGGCTGGGCCGCATTTCCACCCCGCTGCGGGTGCCGTTCAAAACGGCACTGCGCACTGTGAACAGCGTTGAGGATGTTATCGTGGAGCTCCACACCGATACCGGTGCGGTGGGCTACGGCGAAGCACCCCCGACCGGTGTTATCACCGGCGACACCACCGGGGCCATCCTTGGTGCCATTCGGGATCATATCGCCCCTGCCCTGCTGGGCCGCGACCTCGATGAGTTCGAGGATCTGACCGCCGCCGTGCAGAAGGCGCTTGTCCACAATACCAGCGCCAAGGCCGCTGTGGATATGGCCCTGTGGGATCTGCTGGGCCAGAAGTACAGCGCCCCTGTCTACCGGATGCTGGGCGGTGCCCGCAGGAACATCGTGACCGATATCACCATCAGCGTCAACCCGCCGGAGGAGATGGCCCGGGATGCCCGCACCGCCGTCCAGCGCGGCTACGACTGCCTGAAGGTCAAGGTTGGCATTGACCCGGAGCTGGATGTGGCCCGCCTTGCCGCGGTGCGGCAGGCCGTGGGCCGGGACATCAGGCTCCGCATCGATGCCAATCAGGCCTGGAACGCCAAGCAGGCGGTCCGCATCCTGAACCAGATGCAGGAGAAGGGGCTGGACATTGAGTTCGTGGAGCAGCCCGTGCCTGCCGCAGACCTTGAGGGGATGCAGTATGTCACCCGCCATGCCGATGTGCCCGTGCTGGCCGACGAGAGCGTGTTCAGCCCGGCAGATGCCCTGCGGATCATGCAGACCGGCGCGGCCGACCTTGTGAACATCAAGCTGATGAAGTGCGGCGGCATCACCAATGCCCTGCGCATTGCTGCCGCCGCTGAGGTGTACGGCGTGGAGTGCATGATCGGCTGTATGCTGGAAGCAAAGATCTCGGTCAACGCCGCTGTGGAGCTGGCCTGCGCCAAGAAGATCATCACCAAGATCGACCTTGACGGCCCGGTGCTCTGCAGCGAGGACCACATCCTCGGCGGTGCCGTGTTTGACGAAAAGAACATCACCGTCTCCGACGCGCCCGGCATGGGCATTCAGGGCTTTGTACCCGGCAAGGTGTCCTATCTCGACTAAAACAGGAACAGACCGCATCCCGAAACACACGGGGCGCGGTCTCTTTTTGTAAAATTGTATTTTATATGCGGACAGTGAAAAAAGTTCGTGTCCGTATGCCTTGAGGTGAAAAACAAAAAAAGCGGGGAAAATCTTTGACTTTTCGGCCTGCAGGGCGTATAATCGTACTTGTTCCGTGTAGAGGAATGGGAAAACTGTACGCAATAGGCGCACAATCTGGATAGGGGAGTAGAAAAGTTATGAAAACATTGAAAGCGGTTGCGGCAAGGTACAACGCCACCAGCCTGATCCTGCGCATCGTCATCGGCCTTGCGGTCGGTGCGCAGGATCAGGCTGGTGGCGTTGAACCTTGCCGCAACCGCTTTCAATGTTTT
>ENA-OQHI01000921-OQHI01000921.1-human-gut-metagenome-genome-assembly--contig:-NODE-921-length-15888-cov-4.736196_pt1 | contig 15888 bp, 8 predicted proteins | sample MGYA00242561_ERZ504713 | MGnify/ENA primary metagenome ERZ504713 (study PRJEB26092, sample SAMD00036217) | human gut metagenome | host: Homo sapiens | study: EMG produced TPA metagenomics assembly of... | reverse complement strand
AAGCGCGATAGCCATCTTCTCCTGGCCTGCCTTGGTCTTGGGCTCGATAGCGACCCTGATAACGGGATCGGGGAACTCCATGGACTCAAGGATTATCGGAGCCTTGGCGTCGCAGAGCGTGTCGCCGGTAGTGGTGTTCTTAAGACCTATAGTAGCAGCGATATCTCCGGCGTAAACGCAGTCGATATCCTTTCTGTGGTTGGAGTGCATCTGCAGGATTCTTCCCAGACGCTCGTTGCAGTCCTTGGTAGCATTGTAAACAGTGCTGCCGGTGGTGACTGTGCCCGAATAAACTCTGAAGAAGCAGAGCTTACCGACGAAGGGATCAGTCGCAATCTTGAAAGCAAGAGCTGCGAACGGCTCGGAATCCGAAGAATGACGGAACTCCTCTTCACCGGTCTCGGGGTTCGTGCCCTTTATCGACGGGACATCCGTCGGAGCGGGCATGTAATCAACAATAGCGTCAAGCAGCTGCTGAACACCCTTGTTGCGGTAAGAAGTACCGCAGCATACGGGAACCATCTTATTGGCGATAGTAGACTTGCGGATGCAGGTCTTTATCTCATCAATGGTGAGCTCCTCGCCGCCGAGATACTTCTCGAGCAGCTCGTCATCCTGTTCGGCGACGTGCTCAACGAGCTCATCATGATACTTCTGTGCAAGTTCCTTCATGTTCTCGGGAATATCCTCGACTCTGACGTCGAGACCCTTGTCATCATAGTAGACATCAGCCTGCATCTGAACAAGGTCGATGATTCCCTTGAAGTCAGCTTCCGCGCCTATGGGGAGCTGAATCGGAACTGCGTTACACTTCAGGCGCTCCTTCATCATGTCTATAACATTATAGAAGTTAGCTCCCATAATGTCCATCTTGTTAACATAGACCATTCTCGGAACCTGGTACTTGTCCGCCTGTCTCCAGACGGTTTCGGACTGGGGCTCAACGCCGCCCTTTGCGCAAAGAACGGTAACAGAACCGTCCAGAACACGCAGAGAACGCTCAACCTCAACGGTGAAGTCCACGTGGCCGGGAGTGTCGATGATGTTGATTCGGTGGTTCTTCCAGAAGCAGGTAGTCGCAGCGGAGGTAATTGTTATACCTCTCTCCTGCTCCTGCTCCATCCAGTCCATTGTCGCAGCACCATCATGCACTTCGCCGAGTTTGTGGGTCTTTCCTGTATAGAACAGGATACGCTCCGTTGTGGTGGTTTTGCCTGCGTCAATATGCGCCATGATTCCGATATTCCTGGTCTTTTCCAGTGAAACCTCTCTCGGCATAAAAACCTCCGTATCTCGCCTTTGTGCGAATAGCAAAATATATAGGTGAAATTACCACCTGAAATGTGCAAATGCCTTGTTGGCCTCTGCCATCTTGTGAGTATCCTCACGCTTCTTGAATGCCGAACCGGTCGAATTGACGGCATCCATGATCTCGTTAGCAAGTCTCTCCTTCATCGTTCTCTCGGAACGCTGACGGGAATAAAGGGTTATCCAGCGCAGACCGAGGGTCTGTCTTCTCTCCGGACGAACCTCCATGGGAACCTGATAGGTTGCACCGCCGACTCGACGAGCTTTGACTTCGAGAACGGGCATGACATTCTCCATAGCAGCCTCAAAAACCTCAAGCGGTTCCTTGCCGGTCTTCTCACGGATAATGTCGAAAGCCTCGTAAACGATTTTCTGAGCGACGCCCTTCTTACCGTCGATCATGACGTTGTTGATAAGGCGTGTTACGAGCTTTGAGTTGTAAAGCGGATCGGGCAAAACGTCACGTTTTGCTATCTTGCCTCTTCTTGGCACTTCGCTTCCCTCCTTCATAGTAATGATATCATAGGTACTCGAGTGACAAAACTCTCGTGGTGTCAATGGGAGGCATGTATTTCAATGCACTCTCGCATTGGAGTAATCACCTGCAAGAAGATTCTGTCTCTTAAGCTTTCCGCATCATGCGGAATTACTTTTTGGCAGCCTTCGGACGCTTAGCACCGTACTTGGAACGGGCCTGCATTCTGCCGTTGACGCCCTGTGTATCGAGCGTTCCGCGGATGATGTGGTAACGCACACCGGGAAGGTCCCTAACACGGCCGCCGCGGATGAGAACAACCGAGTGCTCCTGAAGGTTATGACCGACGCCCGGGATATAAGCCGAAACCTCGATGCCGTTGGAAAGACGAACTCTGGCGATCTTTCTAAGAGCCGAGTTGGGCTTCTTGGGGGTGGTGGTCTTAACCGCTGTGCAAACACCGCGCTTCTGCGGAGAAGCAGTGTCGGTCATGACATTTTTCTTGGAGTTGAGACCCTTCAAAAGCGCGGGGGCTTTGGGTTTCTTCTCAAGAGTTTCTCTTCCGTTTCTCACAAGCTGATTAAACGTTGGCAAGCAGTACATCTCCTTTCTAAGATTTATATATGAAATCCGCGCTTCGGGCATAATTATCCCAAAACACAAGACATCACAATTTAAAATTATACCGCTGAAGGTTCTGTTTGTCAACCTTTTCGGTTCGTCAAATGACAAAATATTCGGCGTTTATCGGGGCATTATATATGATTTTTGTCCAATAAACGCATCTCTCTATAGTCACCGCTGCCGGAGTCCCCCGCAAAAGCGGCAGACTCCGGCTCGATGGTTGTTTATTATTCTGCTTCTTCCTGGTTCTCCGCCTCTTCGAGCTTCTCGGCAAGGTCGCTGAAGATGCCCGTGGTGGGAAGCACCTGAACATCGCTGTAGCACTTCATGCCGGTACCCGACGGCAGGAGCTTGCCGATGATGACATTCTCCTTGAGGCCGAGCAGCGGATCGCTCTTGCCCTTGATGGCGGCATCGGTGAGGACTCTTGTCGTCTCCTGGAAGGATGCGGCCGAGAGGAAGGACTCGGTTGCAAGAGAAGCCTTTGTGATACCCATGAGCACGGGCATGCACTGAGCCTCTGCGAGCTCCTCGCCTGTCTCCTGAGCCTTGGCGGCGACGCGTGCGTTCTCCGCCTTGAACTCAAGCTTGTCAACAACAGCGCCGGGCAGGAAAGTCGTGTCGCCGGGATCGGTGATCTTGACCTTCTTCATCATCTGACGGACAATGACCTCGATGTGCTTATCGTTGACGTCAACACCCTGCATACGGTAGGTTCTCTGAACCTCGCGGATGAGGTAATCGTGAACAGCCTCGACGCCGAGGACTGCGAGAATATCGTGCGGGTTGAGAGCGCCTTCGGTGATGGTGTCGCCCTTGTTGATGTGATCGCCGGGCTCAACCTTGACGCGCATACCGTAGTGGATGGGATACGCCTTCTCCTCGAGGGTCTCGGGATCGGTGACGATGATGTTTCTGACCTTCTTGATCTCGCGCTCGGAAACCGTACCGGAGATCTCACTGATAAGAGCGAGGCTCTTGGGCTTTCTCGCTTCGAACAGCTCCTCGACTCTGGGAAGACCTTCCGTGATATCGGACTGGTCTTTCGCGCCGCCGGTGTGGAACGTTCTCATCGTCAGCTGTGTACCGGGCTCGCCTATCGACTGAGCCGCGATGATACCGACTGCTTCACCGACTGTAACAGGCTCGCCGGTTGCAAGGTTCGCGCCGTAGCACTTGATGCAGACGCCGTGCTCGGACTGGCAGGTAAGCAGCGAACGGATCTTTATCTTTGCAAGGCTGCCCTCGGGCTCTTCGCCCGCGGCGACCTTTCTGTCGTGATACTCGTATACCTTGTCGGCGACGCGCTTTGCGTCGTCCTCACTCATCATCTTATCCTTGCTCATGATAAGCTCGCCGGTATCCTCGTCGACAAAGTCGTTGAGCAGATAGCGGCCGGTAAGACGCTCGGTGAGGCTGACTATGCGGCGCTTTCCGTCGAAGATATCGTAGACATCCGAGCCCTCTGTGCAGCCGCAGTCCTCCTCGCGGATGATAACATCCTGCGAGACATCGACAAGACGTCTGGTAAGGTAACCTGAGTCCGCGGTACGAAGTGCGGTATCGGCAAGACCTTTACGCGCACCACGCGACGAAATGAAGTATTCGAGTATATTAAGACCTTCACGGTAGTTGGCTCTGATGGGGATTTCAATCGTCTTACCTGCCGTATTCGCGATAAGTCCGCGCATACCTGCAAGCTGACGCAGCTGGCTGTCGTTGCCTCGCGCACCGGAGTCAAGCATCATGTTGATCGGGTTGTAGGGATCGAAGTTCGCCTTGAGTTCTGCGGCAACTCTCTTTGTGCAGTCTTCCCAGGTCTCAATGACCATGTTCGTGCGCTCCTCGTCGGAGAGAAGACCGTTCTCATAGTTGTCCATGATCTCGGCGATGTCCTTCTCGGCATCGGCAATGAGTTCGCCCTTGCGCGGCGGTATGGTAGCGTCGCAGACAGCGACGGTGATACCGCTTCGGGTCGAGTACTTGTAGCCCTGAGCCTTGATCTTATCAAGCATATCGGCCGCTATCGAAGTGCCGTGAATCTTGATGCATCTGTCGATAATTTCGCCGAGTTTCTTTTTATTGACGAGGAAATCGACCTCAAGCTTGAAGTCGTTCTCCGGATCGCTTCTGTCAACAAAGCCGAGATCCTGCGGGATAGGTCCGTTGAAGATAACGCGTCCCATGGTGGTGGAGACGAGCTTTCTGACGGGCTTGCCGTCAATCTCCTTGGTCATGCGTATTTTAATTCTCGCATGGAGTCCGATGGTGCCGTCGTCGTAAGCCATGGTGGCCTCATCGACATCTCTGAACACCTTGCCCTCGCCGGGCTCGCCGGGCTTTTCAAGGGTGAGGTAATAGGAGCCGAGGACCATGTCCTGCGTGGGAACGGTGACCGGGCGTCCGTCGGAGGGCTTGAGGAGGTTGTTGGCGGCGAGCATAAGGAAGCGCGCCTCAGCCTGAGCCTCCGCAGAAAGCGGAACGTGAACTGCCATCTGGTCGCCGTCGAAGTCGGCGTTGAATGCGGTACAAACGAGGGGATGAAGCTTGATAGCTCTGCCCTCGACAAGGATGGGCTCGAAAGCCTGGATACCGAGTCTGTGAAGTGTGGGAGCGCGGTTAAGGAGCACGGGGTGATCCTTGATAACCACTTCGAGAGCATCCCATACAACGGGATTCTGACGCTCGACCATCTTTCTTGCGGACTTGACGTTGTTCGCCTTGCCGGTCTGGACAAGTCTCTTCATGACGAAGGGCTTGAACAGCTCAAGAGCCATCTCGGTCGGCAGACCGCACTGATAGATCTTCAGCTCGGGACCGACGACGATAACCGAACGTCCGGAATAGTCAACACGCTTACCGAGCAGGTTCTGTCTGAAACGTCCCTGCTTACCTTTAAGCATATCGGAGAGCGACTTGAGCGCTCTGTTGTTCGGACCGGTTACGGGTCTGCCGCGGCGGCCGTTGTCAATAAGAGCATCGACAGCTTCCTGAAGCATACGCTTCTCGTTGCGGACTATTATCTCGGGTGCGCCGAGCTCAAGGAGCTTGCGCAGACGGTTGTTTCTGTTGATAACGCGGCGATAAAGATCATTGAGGTCGCTCGTTGCAAAGCGTCCGCCCTCGAGCTGAACCATGGGACGAAGCTCCGGCGGGATAACCGGAAGCACGTCGAGGATCATCCACTCGGGTCTGTTGCCGCTCTGTCTGAATGCCTCGACAACCTCAAGGCGTTTGAGAGCCTTGGCCTTCTTCTGACCGCTTGCGTTCTCTATCTCCTCGCGCAGCTGCGCGGAGAGCTGGTCGAGGTCGATTTCGGCAAGAAGTTCCTTGATAGCCTCGGCGCCCATGCCTGCCCTGAAATCGTCCTCATACATCAGGCGGTACTCGTCGTAATCCTTCTCGTCGAGAACCTGATACTTTTTAAGATCCGTTGTGCCGGGATCGATAACGATATGCATCGCAAAGTAGAGAACTTTCTCAAGGTTGCGCGGCGATATATCGAGGATAAGACCCATTCTTGAGGGTATTCCCTTGAAATACCAGATGTGGGAAACGGGAGCTGCAAGCTCAATGTGACCCATTCTCTCGCGGCGAACCTTGGAGCGGGTTATCTCAACGCCGCAGCGTTCGCATATCTTGCCCTTGTAGCGGATTCTTTTATATTTGCCGCAGTGGCACTCCCAGTCCTTCTGGGGTCCGAATATCCTTTCGCAGAACAGTCCGTCCTTTTCGGGCTTGAGTGTGCGGTAATTGATGGTTTCGGGCTTCTTGACCTCGCCGTAAGACCAGCTTCTGATCTTATCGGGAGACGCAAGACCTATTTTTATGGATTCAAAGGTATTGTTTTCCATCCGTTGACTGCCCCTTTTTAAAATATATTTTTAAGGTGACTGTTCTCAGTCGTCGTAGTCGTCAAGCTCGCCTTCGCTGTCGGAGAAGATGTCGCCGTCATAGTAGTCATCTTCGCCCTCGGCATTGTCTGCGAAATCGGCGCTGTCATCGTCATCCTCGTCGGAGCCGACATTGAAGATATCGCCCTCTTCGTTTTCCGTGCCGTAGCCGCCTGCAGTGCCGGCGTCGTTGACGGAGGAGAATGCCTTATCGTCTGAAGGTGCAAATCCGAGTTCCTCGTCGGTCTGCTTGAGGTCAATCTCCTCGCCGTCCGCGTCAAGGACGCTGACATCAAGGCAGAGGGACTGAAGCTCTTTGACGAGAACCTTGAACGACTCGGGAATGCCGGGCTTGGGAACGTTGTTGCCCTTGACTATTGCCTCGTAGGTCTTGACACGGCCGACAACATCGTCGGACTTGACTGTCAGTATCTCCTGGAGGGTGTAGGCAGCGCCGTAAGCCTCGAGAGCCCAGACTTCCATCTCACCGAAACGCTGGCCGCCGAACTGGGCTTTACCGCCGAGGGGCTGCTGCGTAACGAGCGAGTACGGGCCGGTGGAACGTGCGTGGATCTTATCGTCAACAAGGTGGAACAGCTTGAGGTAATACATGACGCCGACGGTGACGGGGTTATCGAACTGTCTGCCGGTACGTCCGTCGTAGAGTATCGTCTTGCCGTCCTCTCTGAGTCCCGCCTGCTTGAGCGCTTCGCGGATATCCTCCTCGTGCGCGCCGTCAAAGACGGGGGTCTCTACCTTGTAGCCCAGATGCTTCGCGGCAAAGCCGAGATGCACCTCGAGCACCTGACCGATATTCATTCGGGAGGGAACGCCCAGGGGGTTGAGCACGATATCGAGCGGCGTGCCGTCCGGAAGGAAGGGCATATCCTCCTGAGAAAGTATTCTTGAAACAACACCCTTGTTACCGTGGCGACCTGCCATCTTATCGCCGACGGAAAGCTTACGCTTCTGGGCGATATAGCAGCGGACGACCTTGTTTACGCCGGGTGCGAGCTCATCGCTGTTCTCGCGGGTGAACTCTTCGACCTTGACGACGATGCCGTATTCGCCGTGGGAGACCTTGAGGGAGGTATCTCTGACCTCTTTCGCCTTCTCGCCGAATATGGCGCGGAGCAGTCTCTCCTCTGCGGTCAGCTCGGTCTCGCCCTTGGGCGTTACCTTACCGACAAGGATGTCGCCGGAGTGAACTTCGGCACCGACGCGGATTATGCCGCGCTCGTCAAGGTTGCTCAGAAGATCGTCGGAGACGTTCGGGATGTCCCTTGTGATCTCCTCGGGTCCGAGCTTTGTATCTCTCGCTTCGATCTCGTGTTTCTCGATATGAATCGAGGTGTAGACATCGTTGCGAACCATCTTTTCGTTGATGAGAACCGCGTCCTCGTAGTTGTAGCCTTCCCAGGTCATGAAGCCGACAAGGGCGTTCTTGCCGAGGGATATCTCGCCGTGATCCGTTGCGGGACCGTCGGCTATGACGTCGCCCTTTTCAACGCGCTGGTTGAGGGTGACTATCGGGCGCTGGTTGACGCATGTGCCCTGGTTGGAGCGCATGAACTTGATTATATCGTAATGGTCGAGAATGTTCTCGTCGCTGAGAATCTCGATCTGCTCGGCATCGACCTTTGTGACGCGGCCGGAGTGCTTCGCAAGCACGACAACGCCGGAGTCGACAGCCGCTTTATATTCCATACCGGTGCCGACTATAGGGCTCTCGGTCTTGAGCAGCGGAACCGCCTGCTTCTGCATGTTCGATCCCATGAGGGCTCGGTTTGCGTCGTCGTTCTCGAGGAACGGAATCATCGAAGTTGCGACGGAGACGACCATCTTCGGAGAGACGTCCATATAGTCGACCTTCATGCGGTCGATCTCAAGGAAGCCGTCCCTGTGTCTTGCGTTGACTCTCTCATGGACGAACATTCCGTTCTCGTCGAGCGGCTCGTTCGCCTGGGCGACAATGTAATCGTCCTCGACATCGGCTGTCATATACTCAACTTCGTCAGTGACGCGTCCGGTGGTCTTGTCGACCTTTCTAAACGGGGCCTCGATGAAACCGTATTCATTTATGCGCGCGAAAGTTGCAAGGTAGGAGATAAGTCCGACGTTGGAACCTTCGGGAGTCTCGATGGGGCACATTCTGCCGTAATGCGAGTAGTGAACGTCTCGGACTTCGAATCCTGCACGGTCTCTCGAAAGACCGCCGGGACCGAGGGCGGAAAGACGGCGCTTATGAGTCAGCTCTGCAAGGGGGTTGATCTGATCCATGAACTGCGACAGCGGGGAAGAACCGAAGAACTCCTTTATCGCCATCATGACAGGACGGATGTTGATAAGAGCCTGAGGAGTGATGTTCTCCTCCTTCTCCTGAGCCTGGAGAGTCATTCTCTCGCGGACGACTCTCTCCATTCTCAACAGACCGATTCTGAACTGATTCTGGAGCAGCTCGCCCACGCAGCGGATACGTCTGTTGCCGAGGTGGTCAATGTCGTCCGTGGTGCCTATCTTGTTCGCAAGGCAGTTGATATAGTTTATCGAAGAGAAGATATCGTCGATTATGATGTGGTTCGGGATAAGGTCGTCGTGGCGGAGTCTGAGCTGCTCGAGAAGAGCCTCTTTGTCGTCGCCGCACTCGTCGACTATCTCGGTGATTATCTGGAAGCGAACCTTCTCGTTGATGCCGGCTTCAAGAAGCTCTTCCTTGGTCACGCCCTCGGGCACATAGTCCATAGGATCGACCATGCCGTTGGAGATGATCTTGACCTTCTTGCCCTCAACATCGGCGACGGCGACCATAACGCCTGCGCGCTCGATCTCCTTAGCCTTCGCCTTGGTAACAACCTCGCCTGCCTCGGCAAGGATCTCGCCGGTCAGGGGAGCGATAACGGGCTCGGCAAGCTTGCAGCCTGCAAGGCGGGCGGCAATGGCGAGCTTCTTATTATATTTGTATCTGCCGACGCGCGAGATATCGTATCTGCGCGGATCGAAGAAGAGATTGTCGAGCAGCTGCTGGGCGGACTCAAGGGTCACGGGCTCGCCGGGACGCAGACGCTTGAAGACTTCCATGAGCGCTTCGCCCTGGTTCTTCGTCTCGTCTCTCTCGATGGTGGCTTCGATTCTCTCATCGTTGCCGAAGAACTCGCGGATCTCATCGTCCGTACCGAGTCCGAGTGCTCTGATGAAAGTGGTGATGAATATCTTTCTGTTCTTGTCTATTCTTACATAATAGACGTCGTTTATGTCCGTCTCATACTCAAGCCATGCGCCGCGGTTGGGGTTGATTGTGCTTGAGAACAGCTCGATACCGGTCTTGTCGTGGGTCATATCGAAATATACGCCCGGCGAACGGACGAGCTGGGAGACGATGACTCTCTCTGCGCCGTTGATAACAAAGGTGCCGCTGTCGGTCATGATGGGGAACTCACCCATAAAAACCTCGGACTCCTTTATTGCACCCGTCTCCTTGTTGAGCAGACGCACAGTGACGCGCATGGGGGCTGCATAGGTAGCGTCGCGCTCCTTGCACTCCTGCACGGTGTGTTTAGTCTTCTCGTCAATGCGATAGTCTATAAAGGTCAGCACCCAGTTGCCGGTGTAGTCGGTGATTTCCGCTATGTCGCGGAACACCTCCTTGAGTCCGGTGTCGAGAAACCATTTGTACGAGTTCTTCTGAACCTCGATGAGATTGGGCATCTCCATGACTTCTTCGATCTTGCCGAAGCTCATGCGCGTGGTCGTTCCTTTTTTGACGGGCTTAACATTCAGCATAGGCCAATTCACTCCGTTCTTTTTTCATCCGTTTCGTGTTATCACCATCAATTGACAGAAGCAGATATCCCATTTTTTTCGGGGCTATACACTTTTGTCAATTGACGGCTCGCGCAAGCTCTTTTGAAGAGCGTTGAAATGCAATAATGAAGCGGTTTTCCGCGTTTCGGGAAAGCTGTAACAAGCCCTTAGCCGAAAAGGCCGGGCACACAACGCTCCATTATAATTGTGCAGTTTTACATTTTACACTGCTAACCACATTTTGTCAAGAGGAGATACGGCTTTTTTCAGAACAAATTCAAACTTTTTACAATATCCGTCACAATCCCGCTCTCTTGGCTCTTATCGGCGCGGAATTTGTGCAATTCTGACCGCCCGCAGGCTAAATATAAGGTATTATATAAGCAAAAATCGGCGGGGCTGAATATTACAATTTAAAATACCGATAATATTCCATGATTTCGCATATCGCTTTTGACTTAAAAGCCGATGTGTGATATAATATCTGCAATTTTCAGTTTGTCGGAGGAAGAGCATGACCGGTATTGTTGATGTCGGCGGCGGAATGCGCGGAGTTTTTTCCGCAGGCATTTATGACCGCTTTCTTGAGGAAGGAATAAACTTCGACCTGTGCATAGGCGTCTCGGCGGGCAGCGCGAATCTCATCTCTTATGCCGCCGGACACCATGACCGGGTCAAGCGTTTTTATGTGAACTACGCTCAGCGCAAGCAGTATATGAGCTTCGACAATTTCATACACAGCGGCTCATATATCGGGCTTGATTATATTTACTCCACCATTTCAAACTCCGACGGCGAAGATCCGCTGAACTATGATGCTTTTGCAGCGAACCACACGGATTTCATAACCGTAGTCACCGACGGCGAGACGGGAGAGCCGATATACTTCCCTAAAAACAGCATAAAGCGCGACGACCTGACGGTCATAAAAGCCTCATGCTGCCTGCCTGCGGTGTGCAAGCCGATAGTTATCGACGGCAAAGACTGCTTCGACGGCGGGATCTCCGACCCTATCCCCTTTCAGAAGGCGTTTGACATGGGTTGCAACAAAGTTATAGTTGTCATCTCAAAGCCCATTGATTACCGCAAATCTCCGCAGAAGCACATGCAGATAATCAAAGCCGCGCTGAAAAAATATCCGAAAGTCTTTGACCGCCTCGCCGTAAGGCATGAGGTATACAACCGCCAGCTCGAAGAGGCAATAAAGCTTCAGGAGCAGGGCAAAGTGATTATCTTAGCTCCGCAGGACTGCTACGGCGTGAACACGCTGACCCGCGAGCCCGCCGCCCTCGAAAAGCTCTACGAAGAGGGTCGCCGCTGCGCGGACGAGCACCTCAGCGAGATAAAAGCTCCTGGCGAAAAAACCGCATAATAAATTCTGCCGCATTTAGCGCAGACCAAAGAGCAAAAGATAAAAAGGTCATAATTCACGGCTGACAACGCGGATTATGACCTTTATTTTTTCGTGCTGTGTCCGATAACGCAACACACGGATTCAATATGACGCGCAACGCAAAGATTGCATTTCACAGATTTGATAAAAGTTTCGGTTTGCTGTGCCGTAAAAGCATCAAAAGATAAAAAATTCAGAAATTCCAGAAAAAACTTTCCTTTTTAGCGGAAACGGTGTTAAAATAGAGAAAAATCACGCGGTGCAAACCGCGGCACAGGGGATGATATCTTGGACAAGATAGATGTTAAGATAATCGAATGTCTCAAGAAAAACGCAAGAGAAAACGCTTCGGTAATCGGCTCGCAGGTCAACATGTCCGTCTCGGCTGTTATCGAGCGCATCAAGAAGCTCGAAGCCAACGGCATAATCAAGCAGTACACCGTCGTGCTCGACAGCAAGAAGCTCGGCATGGACATCACCGCGTTCATCTCGGTGAGCATGGAGCATCCGAAGTACAACAACAATTTCAACGAGTTCGTCAAGACCCACAAGCAGATAACCGAATGCCACTACATCACCGGCGACTTCGACTTTCTTCTCAAAGTCAACACCGAATCGACCGGCGGACTTGAATCGCTGCTCAACGAGATAAAGAGCGCGGGCGGCGTTTCGCTGACAAAGACGCTCGTCGTTCTCTCGACAGTCAAAGAGGACTACTCGGTGAATCTCGAATAAACGGCATCAACACAAAAGACCTGCTCTCTATTCTCTATATAGAAAGCAGGTCTTGTTTTATTTATTTTTACATCAGCTGTTCTATGACCGCCGAATAGAGGCTCTCGGGGTCGGCGAGAATTTTATCCCGGACGCTCTGTGCCTGCTCCATATCCGCGACATAGAGGGTCAGCGTCATAAGGTCGTTGAAAGTGAATCTGACATTGCACCCGTTTTCGAGCGGGATTATCTCGACCGGTGTCTCTTTCATGCGGCGTTCTTGCTTGAGAAGCTCTTCTGCGGTCGCGAGCGCCTTGTCGCGCACTGCGCGCGGCAGTTCGTCCTCGATATTCGCCGCCGTCTTTCCCGCTGCGGTGAGGCTCAGCAGTTCGTCGTCATCGCTCTTGTCAACTTCAACGCTCCCGCCCTCGATAAGGCTTTCGAGCGCCTGGCTCGCTTCAAAGTAGTTCGCCAGTCCCTCGCGCTGAATGACCTCCATCAGTTGGCGGCGCGACAGTCCCCGCTCGGTGTTCTTGAGCAGAAAAGCTATCAGCACTTTTATTTCATTACGGTTGCGCAGTCCGCCCGGCTCAACGCCCGCGGAAAATGCATCGTATCCGTCCATAGGGTCTCCTGTTTCGTTTGAGATTCTCTTACTTCTTCTTGCTGAAATCTATCGGGGCAATGGGCTTGCCGTAATAGCCGGTCGTCTTGAACTCATCGCTGATGAAGTTCTCGCGGCTCCACGCTCTGCCCCAGATGTTCGCCCAGCCTTCGCAGTAGAGTTTATAATATGATACACCGTCCTCTTTGCGCATTCTGACGAATTTGGGGACGTTGCACCAGATAAACGACGGTATCGCTATCACAAAAGCCCAGAGAGGTCCGAGCAGAAGCGACTGGATCGTGTGGCCGTACTCGTGCATACGGGTGTCGTGGACTCTGTCCGCCGGGCGGTCGGGATTCATAAATATAAATATTCCGAGCGACACGCCGCCGAAATTATCGTGCGGGACATATGTAACAAACGCGTTGTTGAAGCGCTCGTGCTTATACTTTTTTCTCAGCGCGAGAAAGCCAATTCCGCCGACAAGATTCTGCGGCAACGCCCAGGTGAACTGGACTAAATAGAAAAGAAATTTTTTCATTATTATCCACTCCTTGCAAATCTTTATACATTATACCACAGAAACCGCGATGTGTAAAATCTTTTTACCACTCGTCGTTTTCGTCGGCGAGCACGGCATAGGCGCAGCGCACTCCGTCGACTCCGGCGGACACTATTCCGCCCGCATATCCAGCGCCCTCGCCGCAGGGGTAAAGTCCGCGGATATTTGACTGATATATCTCGTCGCGCAGAATACGCACGGGAGAGGACGAGCGCGTCTCGGGAGCCGTGAACACGGCTTCGGGCATGGCAAATCCCTTGAGCATTTTATCCATCTTCAAAAGTGCGTCTGCATATGTATCCGTCACTTTCTTCGGCAGTATCTTTCTCAGATCGCTCATCACAACGCCTGTCGGGCAGCTCGGATGAACCGCGCCGAGGCGGGTCGAGGGTCTGTCTGCAAGGAAATCGCCGACAAGCTGCGCCGGGGCGGTGTAATCGCTGCCGCCCGCAAGAAACGCCGCGTGTTCGATTTTTCTCTGCATATCCATTCCGGCGAGCGGATGGTCGCTGCCGAAATTCTCCGGCTCGATACCGACGAGCAGCGCGCTGTTAGAGTTTTCAGCGTCGCGCCCGTATTCGCTCATGCCGTTGACGACTATTCCGCCCTCTTCGCTCGCCGCGTTGACCACCGTGCCGCCGGGACACATACAAAATGTATAAGCTCCGCGCCCATGCTCCGGGTGGCAGGCGAGCTTATAGTCCGCCGCGCCGAGCGCGGGGTGCCCGGCAAAGTCGCCGTACTGTGCGCGGTCGATAAACTCGCGCGGATGCTCTATTCGCGCGCCGACCGAAAACGGCTTCTGCATCATCCTGACCCCGTGGGCATAGAGCGTCCTTACAGTGTCGCGCGCCGAATGTCCGGTGCAGAGCAGGACGGTATCGGTCTCGATATCCTCAAAATGTCCGTCATGCTCGGTCTTCACGCCGTGGATATAGCCGTTCGCGACTATTATATCCGTCATTTTGCAGTTGAATCTGATTTCACCGCCGAGCGAGATTATCTCTTTTCTGATATTGCGGACAACCTCGGCAAGACGGTCGGTGCCGATATGCGGCTTTGCCGACCAGCGTATCTCCTCGGGCGCGCCGTGGTTTGCAAGCTCGTCTATGACAAAGCGGCAGAGCGGGTCTTTTATGCCCGTTGTGAGCTTGCCGTCCGAAAAAGTTCCTGCGCCGCCCTCGCCGAACTGCACATTGGACTCCGTATTCAGCCTGCGCTCGCGCCAGAAGGTCTGAACATCTTTCTGCCTGTCTTCGATATGCGAACCGCGCTCGAGAATGAGCGGCTTGAAGCCCGCCCGGGCGAGAGCAAGCCCCGAAAACATGCCTGCGGGGCCGAATCCGACTATAACAGGGCGCAGTTCGCTCGTGCGCTTTACCTCCGGGGGGGTAAAGTCAACTTTCTTTACCGTTTCAACACCAGAGCCGCAACGCTTGAGAATCGCGCTTTCGTCGCCGTCAACATCAACTTCTACATTATACACAAAGAAAATGTTGTCCTTTTTGCGCGAATCGACCGCTTTTTTCGTCACTCTCAGTGTGCGTATTCTGTTTTCGTCAAGGCGAAGAGCTTTACCTGCCGCGCGCCTGAGATCGTGTTCGTCCGCAGTCAGCGGAAGCTTTATCTGATTTATTTTAAGCATACTTTTTCTCCGTTAAATAGATTTTGCCGCGCTCTCCCCTGCGAGCAGACCTGAAGCCCACGCCCATTGGAGATTGAAGCCGCCGCAGCCGCCGTCAACATCGAGAAGCTCCCCGGCGCAGAAAAGCCCAGGCACTTTCTTCGACTCAAGCGTTTCGCGGTCGAACTCATTTATATTGACTCCGCCGCGCGTGACCTGCGCATTTTGGAAGCCTTTGGTGCCGTCAAATGTTATTTTGAAGTTTTTCGCCGTGCGCGCGAGATTCAGCAGCGCATTTCTGCCGAGCAACTGCGTGTCCGACTTTGAATCAGAACCCGCCGTCTTTATAACCGCCGCTCCGACGGCGCGCGGCAGAATGCCTATCAGCACATCCTCGCATTTCCCGCCGAGTCCCGACAAGAAATCAGCTATCTCCCGCTCCCCCATCGACGGAATTAAGTCGAGCGACGCGCTGACGGGCGAACGCTTCGCCGCCTTTGCTATGTCCGCGCTTATCTCCATCGCGGCTATGCCGGAAAGCCCGTAATCAGTAAAGAGCAGCTCCCCGCGCGAGGTTCGCCCTGCGGCGTTTATCACCGCATCGTGGACGCGCATGCCCTTGAGCTGCCTCAGCTGCTTGTCCGGCGAGGTCAGCTGGACGAGCGAGGGGTAAAGCTCGGTAACAGTATGTCCAAGCGACGAGAGGAGCTTATACCCGCTCCCGTCCGAGCCCTGCGACGGCGACGCACAGCCGCCCGTGCAGATTATAATCTCCCGCGCTCTGTACCGCCCGTTTATCAAAAAGCCATCGGCGGGCCTTTTTTTATCCCCCCCCTTTTCCTCCCACTTTGTTCCTCCTTTCTTCCCCCCTCCCTCCCCCTCCTTCC
>ENA-OQHI01000909-OQHI01000909.1-human-gut-metagenome-genome-assembly--contig:-NODE-909-length-16100-cov-3.293703_pt1 | contig 16100 bp, 27 predicted proteins | sample MGYA00242561_ERZ504713 | MGnify/ENA primary metagenome ERZ504713 (study PRJEB26092, sample SAMD00036217) | human gut metagenome | host: Homo sapiens | study: EMG produced TPA metagenomics assembly of... | reverse complement strand
TGATAGCGTTACATATGCCTTTTTTCTCTATGTTTAGCAACTCTTTGACGAGTTTTTTCTAAGTCAATAATATTTTGACATTCGGAACAAAGTACAGAACGATTATTTTTAGATACTGCAATAAATTCTTTACCGCAACAATCACACGTAATAAGTTTTGTTTCATCCTTGGCACTTTTATTCTGGCAATCGGTGCAATAAGGTGAACCGCCTTTAGAATATTTCACTTTATACGGCTTCCCGCAGCGTTTACACAGCTTTATCTTAGACTTCGGGCCCAAGTTCTGATACTGATAGCCCAACTCACGCATATCTGTAATTTTAAGCACCGGATCAGACTCATTATCAACAAATGTGATTCTTATATTGAAGCGAGTTATCTTTTTACTCACTTCAACCAACCCCAATTCCTTTAAGTCATAAATTATGTACGGACGATCATCTACTTTACAAGTTACTCTGGCAAGGTTGAAATATACGTCCATAGAATAATTGATCCAGTTATTATTGGTTTCTGATTTTAGATTGTTAAACTTGGCAATGACTAAAAGAGTGAATGCAAGTCTTTCCCTGGCAGGATTCTTGATTTCCTTGATGGTATCTAACTCTTTCTGCGTAATAGGTATATAATCAATGTTCAACAGATCTCTCTTCTTAGCTTTACCAATACATTTGTCTATAAATGAGTACCAGTTATTGATATCAAAATCAGAATCTACTTTGGAAGCAAATTCTTCTATACCATTATAAATTTCTTTCTGAGTATACTTTTCCTGATACATATATCTAGTTAGAAGAGCTATGTTTGCTCCTAAATCTTTAGGGCTACAATCACCGAGTTCTAACATTTTTTCTATATATTGTTTTTCGTTGAGTATTAAATCCATTATTCTTCGCCTTTCATTTTTACTTTTTTCATTGAGAAGTGTTCGCCGCAAAACTCTATATCACCGTCTGGATCCTTTACAGGAAACTGCGCATAACCATCTGTTCGAGAAAGAAGGTTATCAATAATAGTATCTCCGGACATCTCCCAGACGAAAGTTTTACCCTTTTTTGTGTTATATCCCAAATCAACCAGAATGTTACAAAGCTTTTCTGCGTCTGGAACATATTCTGCACACTCTGATTCAAAAGTCATTCCAATAGGAGTTAAAGAAGTATCTTCATACACAGAGCTATGGCGGCTCATTCTGTTTGCATAAGTTTTGTTATATTTATCATAGATACGTTTTATAAAAGCCTTATCCTTATTTGTGTAGGTGGCATCCGACTTCAGAATAGAGCTGTCAAACGGTACCTTACTTTCTTTTACGTCTGCAAGCTGCTTTTCAATTTCCCAACAGAGTCCATTAACTACACAGGTTTCTGCATTGACTGGGTAGAACTCTTTATAGAATTTGAGAAACTCTGCCTGTTCTTCAGTTAATTCTTCAGCAGCTAACAATGTTTCCAGAGGAATATTAAATCTGGACCTACTCACGGCATCTGAAGTTTTGATGTAGTCTTTGTATTCCTTCATGAGAGTAGGGTAGTTATAGATGAAGAAGTATGGCTTCTTATCTGCACAGATCCTTTGATTGAATTCTTTTTTAGCTATTTCTTCCGGTGTATCTGATTCTTCTATGCGATTATAATTGTTATCATACCAGTGCTTAGGCATAGGTTTGGCAATAATTCCCTTAGCACGATCAATAGCATTCTGCTGGAACATTTGTCCACACAGTATCCTATAGTCTAAGACCTTATATTCCTCACTGTCTTTTGGGAACCTTGCCTGTAGACATATCTGTGAAGTAATAACATTAGTAATAGAACCAATGGCATCACCGAAAGATCCTTTGTTAGCTTGTATCATATCTGCTTCAGTTGGGACAACCTTATTTCCTTTGCGCTGAATGCAGTAGATTGGTGGTAAGTTTTCTGTATGTTTCAAAAGTATTTCATTGTTGGTTGTAAAATATAAATCTCCCAATTTATATACTAGACTATCTCATTAGTAATACCTCTATTACCAAAGTAATACTACTGGGCGCTTCCTCTATAAGAGTTACACTTATAAAGTACTCTACTTGCTTCTTCACTTAAGTCTTTCTCTTAAGCTATGCTTTCGATAGTCGTTACACATAAGCTATGGAACCCTTTGTAAAAAATCACTTTAAGTTTGCAATCATATCATCAACTATTTCGTACATACATATGAAGAGCTGCGGATCTTCCTGTATAACTGTCATTGTGTAGCAGTTTGAAAGATTATGCTCATAGCAGTATTGAAGTGTCTTGCTTGTTAAGTCGATGCCACGCTCAGACTGCATTGTGTCGAAGATTTTCTTGTACAGTTCTTTCATAGATATATGTAGCGATTTTGTCAGTAAGTCAAATTTAGGATACATTGCAGAGAATTTCTGGGATTTACTGACAGTGAGCAGTTTTAATTTCTGATTTTCCTTCTTTAGCGCAGCAATATTTTCTTTTATGACTTTTTCACAGGAAAGAAAATATTCTCTGGCAATTTCTCCTTTTGGAGAAGAAGTCATCATGGAAAGCTTTTTAGCAAAGTTTGCTGTGATTTTGTAATCAGTAGTAGCTTGTCCACCGCATTCGTCATGAAGGACGAATGGGAAATAATCAACATTTTCTTCTCCGTAAGGATTTTGTACTATATTCTTTGTAGTCCAGCGTTTATAGTTCGTAGAATTTAATTCTAAAAACTTATAAAGTTGTTTAGCAGTTGTCATTCCATCTGCATCTACACCAAGAGCTATCTCTATTGGTGTCTGTTCTGTGGTATTTACTAATTCATTCATTTCGGTTCTCCTTCCCATATAGAAAGATTCCATAACTTTTAGCACGGGATTGCTTAAAAGCCAACCAAAACTCATAAGTGTCCCCCGTTAGCTTGGCTGATGCCAAACACCTCGCATGTACGAGTTCACCCAGTTTTACAAGGACAGAGATTGTTCATCCTTGTCGCTGCCGTTGAGGGCTTCCGCAGTAGAATCCCAGGAATTCAGCAGCATACATGTATTTATATATCTGTACCAATAAGTCATATCAGGAGTCCCTACTATCTTAAGCTTACGCACATTGTATTTGCTTGTCATAGGTGCTCTGAAGCAGCAGACCTCGCTGACTCCTCGATCAAGCCAATGTTTATGCCAACATTCTCCAGAGTGGAGTAGTCCTGTAACAGGCAAACCAAAGATACTCTGCATCAGGCTATACGGATCACCACCAATGATGGCAAAGTTACCTCTCACTTTGAGTACGCCTATCTTGGCTTGCCTGATTTTTTTCTTTATCATATTGTAGATTCTGTCTCTGATGTAGGGATCATGAATCATCTGCGGCTCAATCATGAGAGCGTTGATATATGGCTCTTCATCAATGTAGGAATCTTCTGTTAGATTGGTTCCTCTCAGGAATAGGAGTGACTTCCTGTAATCTAATCCAAGGATTTCTTGAATTTCTTCTATTGTAGGACGGACCAATTCAGTTACTTCTTCCGGTGTAAGATGGTAATTCTGCAGGAACTGGTAATTTGTACTCCTGTACTCGTCAAGTCTTACAGGAGCAGTCTTGGCTATAGATATTTGATAATGATATTTTTCTACGTTGGACCAGTAATCTTCAAAAGAAGAGTAGGAGTCCCATAGCTTAAGCATGGAAGTAGTAATAATCAGTTCAGATTCTCTGATATCTCTCATATCACCCCAAGCATCTTTTATATAGAAGTTTTTCGCTATAGATTCCCCAAAAGCTAAGTAATCCATTGTAAAAACCATGCCCTTTGTCCATGGAAGCCCTCTGAGATTACAGCCAGATAAAAAATCTTCTTCTTCATCAAGTTCTCTAGCCCAGCGGTAAGAGAGTGATGGAAGCATGATTCCGTAACCGTCTGATTCTGTAAGCTCTATTTCTTGATCTTTGAGAAACTCTACTATTGGTTCATCAGACTGGGAATCATCCACACGAATAATGTCTTCTTTAAAATGAGTAACGCAGTCAGGGACAACTATAACCCCTTTTGGCATACTCACTGGAATGCTGCCAGAACAGATCAGAGCCTGATATGCTTCAAGTTTAGCTGGTACAAATTTTTGTTCTAGGTTCCTGCCACAGCAGAGACGCTCATAGAGCTGGGGATATAGTCTTTCAGAGACATAAACAATAGTAGAATTTTTTATACCCCCGTTGGTACCTAGGAACCTATGATATTTGACTCCATTGATAGAGAAACCTTTGTTGGCTCTGTCATAATCAGACATTTTATCAATGATCAGGCACATGTAATCTGGAACAAATTGAAGATTATAGAATCTTTTATAGAGATTTGCTATGAGAGTATCTTTCTTAGAAGAATCAGATTTTTTGAGACGCTTGATTTCTTTCTTTATATAAGAAGCTTCTTCTTCTCTGGCTTCACTGGTGTCTCCGTTGAGTTCATCAATGAATCTAAGAATCTGGCTATCAGACAGAGAAATAATGTCTTCTGTGTTTAGAGCTTCCTCTAATGGATATTCTAGCTTCCAGCGTGATCTGCGAAGACGTTCACTGTGGAGCTTGAATAAGTATCTTTTACATTTTTTCTGCTTTGCTATTGTAATCATTCCTTTCTTTAACTTATGCGAGCCATGAGGGTCTTATAGTTTTCTCTCACTCGCTTCGCTCATTCGTTCAACTTCGAATAATATTTTTTCTACTTAATAAAAAAGGTACAAATATTTTTATATATAAAGATATATGTACAATTTTTATTTTGGTGGAAACTTTTCACCAACAAAAACAATCAACGTCTGAACGCAAAATTTTTTCAGAAGCAGCTGCTTTAGGCGAGGCGCTTAACCGCCGAGTGTAGAAAGTAGCGCTGAAAAAACTTTCATGTGTTCAGACCTCAGGCTTCGCCTTCCGGTCTACCGACTTAAAATACTGGTGTTTATGATGGATTGAATCTTTTTCTGATTAACTTGATCAAACTTATTGCTAAATTTATAAAGCTTCTCGATTGTTAAAGCATTCATTTCAGACAAACTCGGCTCAGGAAGATTATTAAATGGTTTAATAGAAGTGAACACATAACATTTAGTATATTTTTTGATTCCATATATAGACAATTTATCTAAAATATATTGAGTATACTTCTGAGAATCAGAACTATGTAAAACAGACCATTCATCTTTATATGCAGTTTCTTGCAGTGCCTGTTCTTTGAGCGCTTCTATGGCTTCTGTAGGTATGTCTATTTCTTCATATCCCTGTTTAAAAGTATATCTGTATTCCATATGATAAGAAATACATTCTCGTTTTTTAAAATTAGTAAGAGTAGTATATAAGGTTTTGCTCAATAAGGTGTTCAACTTATTAAAAAAGTATCTATATGTTGAAAGCGAAAGATTAGTTGAATTCACACAATCTAAGTAATACTTTGGACGTGTGAACCTGCAGCTAGTCATGCCTAATTCTTCAAATAGTTCTGAAAGAGAATATTTATGATTAAGTTCTAAAGTGGTTAAATTGGCGTATATCATGGAATTATACTTACCTTGAGGATAATATTCTCTTGGTGTAACTATTCTTTTTTTGCATTTTTTCCTGGGTTTTATGGCAGGCTCAGGAAAAATGTCAGTAATAATAATTCTATTGCTTCCGGGTACCTTATCCCATGAAAAATATTTTTTCATCTCATTAACTCTGACAACATATCTGTTGCCTGCAGGCATTTTCTGACCAGTAAGAGCTACTGACAGTTCCTGCATATTTTTAAATTCTTGACCTGGTAAAATTTTTGTAGTGTCAATCAACTTTCTTACCCCCTATATAATGGTTTTATTTGAGTATATGGATCAAATTTCTTTTGTAAAAGGCTCACTGTAAAGTTGTAAGCCTCTCACTGTAGAATCAAAATTTACTTGCATATTTCATAATACTGAGCAGACAGCTTTTCGATGTCTGGACCGAAGATTACACATGCTATTTCAGCTAGATCATTGAACATTCCAATGTGCTCTATGTAATCTAAACGATTCTGCAGTTTAGGTCTATGAGTTTCATTGTAGCGTTCAAGCTGTACTTTAGTATTCATATGGAACTTATTGTCGAACTCTCTGTAGAGGAATAGCCAACGAGCACGAGGGTTTCCTCCGAAGCGTACAATTCTGTTGAGGATCTGACGTTTATCTGCTAGAGGAATATCTGATGTAAGATTACGAATGATGTCTTCTTGATGTGAAATAGTGTGATTCTGCTGCTGAATTGTATTGTTCTGCTGTTGGATAGTATCAAGAGTAGTTTTAAAAAGAAGTCGAGTGTTCTGATCTGCAAATGGGAGATAGGTGTCTAGGAAAAGATCGGACTGTGATGGGTTAACGTAGCCCCCTGTCTTACGGATGGATGGGAGTACTTCTGAAGTAACCCAGTGTTTGAAGTCTTTCGCTGATGGAAGTTTGCTACTGAGGATGAGAGAGTAGAGACCGGATTCGTTGATAATGGTCATTTGCTGTGTTCCGGAAGGTGTTGCCATTTTAGCAACACCTCTATCTTCATTCTCAATCTTCTTTGAAATTGCACTTCTAGGATCAGAATAACCTAGAGCTTCTGCTACATCTTTACCTACAAACCACACTTCGTTATCAATTTCTACTGTTCTGACAGTGCCAAATTGTGGGTGAGTGAACACTGTTGGGGGTTCTGATACTGATTTTTCTTCTGTAAAAGTAGCAATATTATTATTTACAAACCAGTTTACTGGCTTCTTGTCAGGTGCCAACTGTTCGAATCCAGAGAAATTGATAATAATATGTTTATGGCCATCTAGGATGATATGATCTATATTTTCCGGTGAAACATGGTATTTTATAGCTTTCCATGTGTCTTTGTATCCACAAATGGCTGCTACATCTTTGCCTACGAACCATGTGGTTCCTTCAATGATAGAGTATCTGAGAGGGATTGAAATTGAATCATTAGTGTGGTATAGTAATGTGTGGGTATTAGTAAAAGTCTTCATATAAAACGCTCCTTATGATTTATAAACTTGTTTACAGGTTAAAGCTTCAAGCTCATCATAGTCATACTCAGTTAAGTGGGAATCTGTAGTATTGATCAGGAATTCGTTGGGTTCGAAAGATGAGAGAAGTGAGTCTAAGAGTAGAAGAGTGTTTTGTACACCTAGATTGTAGCCTTTTACTGCATCTGGAGGTGCAGTAGATAAAATAGCTGATCTGTGGGAATCTAGCTGTTTCTGAAGTTCTTGGGTAAGATTGATACCTAAAAAAGTAATGTCGTTCATATGTGCCTCCTGTGATTTCTATCCCATTCGGGATAAGTGTATTATAGCACTGACCATGAAAAATGTCAACAGAATTTTTACAAACTTGTTTAGAAAAATAAAAACAGGTGAATCAGGAAAACATATATAATAAGGAAGAAACTCTGATCTGGAAATCGAGTGAGAGAGATGTGATGATCGGAGAATCTGGGAACATGGATCCGAAATCTGAACTTGGTGTCAAAAAAGCTCTGCATCCCCGGAAAACACTGCGTTTTCAAGGCTTTCAGGGCATAAGTACCCCCGGTTTAAAACGTGCGAAAATGCTTATTTTCAAACCTTTAGTGGGCAGATGTGAACAGTTTGGACTGATTTTGATTGTTTCTGACTGAAATTGTAGGAATGTTAGGATTTATGCAATGGTAAGATGTATCGTTTTACAAATGCCCTGTTTTCAAGGCTTTAAAGCGTAAAAGTGGATAGCCCTAGTATACTTTAAAAAATCAACGTATAACAGTCGTACCGTAGCAAAATTTTACAGTATTGAAATTTTACAATTGAATAATTATGCAGTGATAGTGTATAAAAACTTTACATTGCTAAAGCAATCAGAATATTCAGTCAATATAGTGAATTGTATTGAATTGTGTCTGGTTTCTCTGCTCAAGGTCATAGAAAAATTAAATTGTAATTACAATTATGTATTGAAGAACAATATTTCTGATAAATAATTACATTTACATTGATTTATCTGACAACTTTCTTCTGGTAAAGAACTGGTTCAGGTAAATTGTATATACAATTCAACAAATTGAATAGAAAAGAGGTGTATATTTATGTCAAATTATGAATATAACAAGAAATATGCAAAAGAGTGGGACAAAAAGAACATGAAAAACGTTGGTGTCAGTTTACGAATTGAACAGTATGAAAAACTCAAAAAATATTGTGATTCTAACAATATTGCAGTATCAGCTTTTATTAAATCACGTATTGCAGATATAATTGATTAAACTTTGCTAATTAACACTCTATTCTAAATATTTAATCTATTCTAAATATTCTAACAGCTATGTATTACACTATGTATATAAGTACATGCAGTAGTACGTATTACACTCTGCATGTAGACTATCTGATCCTGACGACCTTTATTTTTTCACTTTAATAGGAAGTAATTTTTCACGAAAAAACTTTTTTTCATGCCAAAAAGCCTGTATTTATGCGGCTTTGCGGGCTTTTATAAACGTGTAAATAAAAATAATTTTAAAAAAGCTATTGACAAACTACCTTAAGGGTAGTATGATAAGCGTGTCGATAAGGAAAGGCGGTCGGCAAGCTCAAGCGGTGGTTAGGTATCCACTCAAAATACTTAAAGAAAGAAATAAAACTTTTTTGAAAAAAGTACTTGACAACCTACCTTTAAGGTAGTAAGATAGGTACATCAACAGGAGAGGAGTTGAGAAGATTACAGGTTTGACAATTTCATAAAAAAACATTGTACCGCTTGCGTGACAAGTAGTTGCTATCCTAGATAGGTACCAAAAGCACGATAACAGGTGGGAAGGTGCTAGGGGGACGTTCTGTCCATTAAAAAATTTTTCCTTTACGGTTTTTCCCTATACAAATTTCATATGCGGTCTTTAAGAAAGTGCCCCGAAAACTTTCCAGAGTGTCAGCTTATTACTTACACTTGACCTCTGGATATTTGTCCAGAGAAGAGGGCGGTTCCCTATATGCGAACGGTCTTTAAGTCTCTGTCCTATATTCTAGGAAGTGGGTGCTTTTGGGGATTTAAAGAAACGGCAATCACAGAGATGTGATTTTAAAATTTAATAACCCACGCTACCTGAAAAAAGCGTGAACTGTCCCGATTCAATAACCAAACTTTACGGACGGTTAAATACATATGAGATAGCTGTCAAGTTATAGTGGCAGACAGACAGGTAATACCTGTTGTTCTTTGTGTAGGGTAATGCCTACCAATATGACCGATAACCTCTGACAGCTATAGTTTTTATACATAGTTCACAGGCTCATTCTATGAGTTTGTGAAGTGTGCATAATTTTTTTGCACTGTAAACAAGTTTATAAATCATGGTTATGCTTTTTCCTCAAAAGCACAGGAGGATAATACTATGACAACATTATCAATCAATTTTTGGGCAGAAAATATCACAGAAGAACAGCGGTCTGACTTCATGACTGCTATTTCTCATGAGACAGCACTCATGAATATTCAGGAACTTGATAAACAGATCTCTTCTCTTGAGAAGAAGATTGAAAAAGGCGAAGAGGCTGAGTCTACCACTACGCCAGAAGAATTGGAAGCTCTGAAAGTCCAGCTTCAGTCCTTAAAGGACGAAAAAGCTGCACAGGAGGCATCTGCTGCTGAGACAGAAGAAGTCTACACACTTGTAGTAGATACAATGTCCCAGAAGAACGCTGACCATTTCGGCAATGACAAGGACGTAGTGCGCACAGTCCTTCGTGTTCTCGGAACATGGGATAACCCTAAACTGGTGAAGTATGCTATCATTCCAGCTTTCAAAAGTCCTGAACTCTATGAAGCACTCGAAACTATCCACGTGAACTCTAAAGCCGGCGAAGATGGTAACCTTGTAATGTCCAAAGAGGTTAAACAGGCTTATAAATCAGCTTCACAGGAATTAGAGCGTATCATTAAGGTGACATTTTCTCTACCTTTTGAGACACCTTATACCTCTAAGACCCGTGTGAAAATGACGGCAGAGGACAAAAAGCTCTTGAATGACTGCTACATCAAGGGCTTCAAGAATAAGTTCTCACAGGATGACTCTGGCAAAGTGTCCTTCTCTTCCAGACAGCTTACTAAGTTAGTCAAGGAGAAGAAGGACAAAAAGACAGGAGAGATGAAGTACGACTACTCAGGTCTTGCTACCACAATCTCTAACATTGTAATTAAACACTACTTTGCATAGGAGGTTATCATGTATAGAGTATATCATCTACTCTCCCGTGACTTTGTTTGCGGGAGAGCTTTTTCTATGAACTCGGTTGTGTTGGCACTAGACAATGGCACACGTTTAGTGTGTAGTGACTTCAATCATTCTCGTGATAGAAAAATTGAAATCTACGTGCATCTTCCTAAACAGGGATGGGTGCGTACCTACGAGAAGAATCAACTCACTGAGATCATGTGGACTTACTACAGAAAATCAGTGCAACAGAAGAAGTCTCACGACAATTATGAGAAGATGATGAGACATTCTCGAAAGAAAAAGTATTCTAGCGGCGGCAGTCGTTTGGGTAATAGCTCATATACCACAGATTATGAGTGTACAAAGGAACCGCTTCACGATTTCCGGAGAGTAATGTATTTAGCGCAGGAGGGGTAACAATGCAGGTTAAAAATTATAAGGATGCTGTTGAAACAGCTGAAAAAATGTTGAGTAACTGTACAAAAGTTATTTTCGTTGACAATGGAAATGAAGAGACATTCTCACTTTCCAATGGAATTTGGAAGGGAACAGGAAAGCAGTTTCTTTCGGTAAAATTCGCTCATGTTGTTGCTGGATTCTGGATGATTCATAAAGGAAACCGAAATTTTTATACATTGTCAATGTAAATCTTTACGCTCTATTTCTACGAGGAGTAGACAAGGCAAGGTCAAACCTTGATAGAGCATTATCTTATGAGTTATGCCACTCTAAAAGGTAGGAGGAAAATTATGATTATCAGAACGGAAACCGGAGAAACAATGGAAACATTGGAACAGCTTTTCGCATTGAAGGGACTTTTCTATGTACACATGGAAACCTCTTCCCAGAATATTTATTATCAGCATAACCCTGATATGGGACTCTGGACCGAAGAACTGTCAGGCATTCCTAACCTTGTAAAAGAGGAAGATGTCGTATGTAGAATGGTAGCGATGGCTCTTCTTGGCAAGGCAAAGAAGATTGAGTTATCTGATACACACAAACTGTATCAGTATACAGTTGAATAAGGAGGAAAATATCATGGTAAAGACTATTTATGAAAAAATTATGGCAAGAAAAATCACATCAGTAGAGTTGAAATCTGTTTTAGGCAGAGAACTCTATACCTATGCCAGTAGAAACTGGTGGTTGTATGGCAAAAAGAATGACGATTATGTCATTTATACGCCTGAACAGTTTTGTCAGTATATTGCTGATTATGTAGAAAGTGCAGAACAAGAAAAGTTCTACTTGGAGATCCATGTAGGCAAAGCAAAACACAGAGAGGTAATCAATCTTGTTAAAGAAAGACTGACAGAATTCTTTAGCGAGCATGACTATAGTTTTTTCCCCTGAGTTCTACAAAACTCTTTCCGCAAAGGAAAAGAAAGCAGCTGTACTGATTCTCAGTCACAGTGAATTGTTTGACTATGGATGTATTCCAGTAATGTATCCAAGCACAAACGAACTCTCTCTTCTCTGGAAAGGAAATAAGAAGCTTAAAAAATGTCTGTTCGTTCCTGTCAAGGGACCGGATTATGAACTCACTGTAAACATGTTCACAGGCGAAGTAGTAGATTATGTGGACATGGACATCATAGAAGGAAATTTTTGATTAGCAATTATACACATTAATTACACAAAAGTTATTGACATTGTGTAAAAAGTGTGTATAATAATAATCAAATAAGATAGAAAGGAGTGATCACCAAAGATGAAACAACGAGAATTAACTCAACGATTAGAAAATGGAGGTTTCGTCTTTGAACGTCATGGAGCAGGACACGACATTTATGTTCGAGGAACCCAAAGGGAAACAGTACCAAGACATAAAGAGATTAATGAGCAATTAGCGAGAGCAATCCTTAGAAGGAATGGGTTATTATAACCCTTCCTTTTGGGAATAAATAATATAAAAGATCATATACGGAGGAAAATACTATGAAAGGAGTTTACCCAGCAGTATTTACAGAGGCAGATGGCACAATTTTAGTTGAAGTGCCAGATTTAGAAATTTTGACAGAAGGAAAAGATTTTAACTCTGCAATTGAAATGGCAAGAGATGCGATCGAGTTAAAATGTGTTTCTATGGAAGATGGAGGAGAAAAAATACCTAAACCATCTAATGTATCTGCTATTGATTTAAGCAAAGCAGCATTTTCAGGAGAAGGAAAAACAATTATTTCGTTAGTAGACGTAGATTCTGCTGAGTACAGAAGAAAAATAGATACTAAAACTGTTCGCCGCAATGTAGCTTTACCAAGTTGGTTAAATTACGAAGCAGAACATGCAGGTGTAAATGTATCAAGAGTTTTGCAGGATGCATTAATGAGTGTATTGGGTGTACAAAAAAAATATTGAAAAACTTTGATAAGGCAATCGGCTTATACCGGTTGCCTTTTTTAATGGAGGAAAACATTATGAACAGATCACAAGCAATTTACGGAGTCGCAAAGCACTATGCCAAACTTATGAAAGGGTGTAAGGTAAGTCAGCGGTTGGAGTTCCGGAAAACTTTACACTCTCTCTGGAGAGCCGATTTATATACATATACTGAGTATCAATCTATCTTAGGGTATGTGTATAAAACTTTTGGAATAATAGAATCCAATGCCTACAAGCCATTTGGTACAAGACGTATCTATGATTTTGAAGGGAGGGTCTGATATGAACAAGGCAGACAGAATAAAAAAGAAATTAATCAAGGAAGTAGTAATTCCTTCATTATTAGGAGCGTTAATAGCACTCCTTTTTTTATTGGCTGTAGTGAAGCCTACAGGGGCAAGTGAAGACAGCACTCATCCAATAACAGGTAGAGTCTATTTTGTTTCTGGACGTTCTGTATCTATTGTATCTCCAGATAAACGCACTTGGAGCTACAAAGGAAAAGGTTTCTCTGTTGGAGACACAGTATCTTGCGTTGTTTCTGACAACGGAACTTCAAAGACAGCAGATGATTATATTAAGTCTGCTGTCGTGAGCGAAACCGAGTGTCTGCCTATAGAAATAGAAGCAGGCGAAGAAGGGGCTTTAGTCCACTTCGCAAGCGAAACATGGTATTTAGAAAGAAGGTATTAATTATGACTCTTAATATATTTTATAAGCAATTTTCAGGCAATGACAGCTTTGAAACTCCAAAAGATAGAAAATCAATCTATCTTGATAAGCTAGAGGCAGATTACCCAGGGATTTTCTGCACAATGGAAAAAGCTTTATTTGGATCCTTTAATGATGAAGGATTCTATACATCTTCCGTTTCGAAGTCTCCTACAGGCTACATTGTAACCAATAAAACTTCTTGTGGGGCTATAGCTTTATTCTACAATGGAGCTTTAGAACGCTTCGCTCAACTTATAGGAAACTTCTTTGTTATTCCATCTTCAACAGAAGAAGTGATTCTCATGCCTGAAGGAGATCCTACAAGAATCAATAAGATGATTCGAGGAACAAATGCTTACGTAGAAGATAACTTGGTTTTAGACAATCATGCATACTTCTTTAACAAGGAAACCGGTACATTGAAGCCTGTAGTATCTCTGAGTGATTCTATAGCAGAGAGGAGATTAGCATGACATATAAATACACAACTGTAAGAATACAACGGAAAGAGGCTCTTTTGGGTTACACAATACCTAAAGGAGCCTTATTTATTAGAGGCAATGGGCTTCAGTTCATCTGCACTGAACGTCCAAAAGATCCTATGAACATTCCTGTGTTAATGTTTCAGAATGGAAACTGGCACAGAATTTCAGTGTCTGTTATGTATTCATACCTAGCAAGGGAGATAGTCAACTTCATTTGACAAGGCACCGGTATATCAGTTAGACCAGTATGTAGATATCTATAAATTTATAGTAGTTATATAAGATATATAAGAAAGGAAATAAAAATCATGAAGAAATTATTAGCAGTAGTATTAACGACTATGATGGTTTCAACTCCAATATCAGCAGCTCCAACAACAGATGGAGAATTCAAAGACCTATATCCTCTGACAGGTATAGTAACTGAAGTCCATGAAGTAGATAAAGACACAGACCTCGTAACTATGACATGTGCCAACGGAAATCAGTTTTCTTGGTATACAGACAGCACAGATGATTGGTTCATCAATGATCTCGCATCTTGCATCATGAACTCCAACGGAACTGATGAGGTCTATGACGATGAAATTGTAGACGCTCACTATACCGGTACCTTAGACCAGTTATCACAATATACTGCATAAGCAGTATATTTAAGCATCTTGAATTACTCAAAAAGGGTAGCATGAAATCCAGGGCTACCCGTTTTCCTCCAAGATGTTTAACTATGCTACTTATAGAAAGGAATCTTATGTTAAAGAAAGTAACCAGAAGAGAAGCACAGAAAGCACTTGTTGCAGGGAATCCTGTGTATTTGCTTCCTAATAGAATGCAAGTGGATTCACCTTGGGCACATCCGTTCAAAGTGAAAACTCCTATGTCAGAAGAGAAGTTTAATCGACTGATAATGAAGTATGAGCATACTTGTTGCACTGTAGATACAGGAACCGGAAGTTTCTGTTACATAGATACTTGACAAAGGGAACACATGTTTGCTATTATAAACATGTAAATAAATCGAAAAGGAGAATAACGGTGAGACATATTTATGTAAAGACTAATGCCGGCTACGGCAAGCTAGTTCTCTATGACAAAACATTATGGGCCTATCCTTATGTAGTAGAACAGTATAATCATAGACGTTCATTTTTCACTGGGGATTATAAAGGAAGATATATAACTAATGCTTCCTGTCATAGAAAAGAAGATATCAAATTTCTCCGGAAGAGACCGCTGATTGATCTGATCGTCAAGAGAAAGGAATGACTATGCAGAACATATATGTATATAATCATAAAGATAAAATAGGGAAATTGATATGGTATAGAGGTATAGTCCCTTACCCTTATGTAGTCACTTATAGTCATTCTTACAATAGAGTGTTTTTATATAGTGGCTCAATTGATGATAGAATTGTTGTAGACTGTATGGTTTACAGAAAAGATGAAATCAAGCTCTTACATAAGAAACCGTTGAGACATTTTATAGAAAAGAGGCAAGGCAAATGATAGGAGAATACATTAAAGACCCATCTTATGGGTTAGGCAAAGTTATAAAATTCAGACCTGGCAGTAGTGAACTTGTGTACTTTTTCAAAGCAAATGATAACCTACATGATGGTGCAATAGAGCCAGGTTCCTGTCCAGACAACCATGGTTGGTGGTTTAGTTCTGACGACATTAAAAGAATGAAGTACCTTCCTCCGCTAGCATCATTAATAGAGAGGAGGCAACAATGAAAATAGGTGATATAGTATGGCGAAGCAATTCTGGTATGGGAAGAATAATAGATATTAGATCTTCCTCAGCGCCATATCTAGTTTATTTTTATAAAGAAAATAACCGTTTGTATAATGGCAACGATAGAGGCCCAGATTGTCGCTATTGGTGGTGCTTCAGAAGTTCACTTACTCTTGTCCGTTCAGTGTCTTTGTGCAAGCTAATAGAAAGGAGACACAATGAAAACAGGTGATATAGTTTTTCATCAAGAGTACGGTGTAGGCAAAATAAAATTTATTGATGGCTTAGCATATTTAGTTTATTACTATAAAGAAAATCCTTTATTACACAATGGATCTATTGGACCTAATTTCCATTATTGGTGGAGCTATGCTGAAGACCTGAAACTTATTTCATCTGTCCGTACACTAATAGAAAGGAGGCAGCATGGTTGATTTAAGAAAGAAGCTCCGGTCTGGAATGATAGCTGTCACACCAGCAGGAAGCTATCTTGTTCTTACCGATTGCGAGACGGCGAATTATGGCAGTCAAGATTTTTGTATTATTGGAC
>ENA-OQHI01000889-OQHI01000889.1-human-gut-metagenome-genome-assembly--contig:-NODE-889-length-16337-cov-8.378214_pt1 | contig 16337 bp, 22 predicted proteins | sample MGYA00242561_ERZ504713 | MGnify/ENA primary metagenome ERZ504713 (study PRJEB26092, sample SAMD00036217) | human gut metagenome | host: Homo sapiens | study: EMG produced TPA metagenomics assembly of... | reverse complement strand
AGTTGAAATGACATTAAGAGAAGTGTATGACGAGGTGTTATTAGATATTTATAATAATGCGGTAGAGTCTATTAAGCTTGTGGGTGAATCTGGATTGAAAAAAGAGTTAGTTGTTAATTATATTAAGTCATCAAAGATGTATTATGGTTTGAAATTTGAAGTTTTATGTAATTCTTATATTATTTTATTTGATGATTTTATTACACTAGATGATTTTAAAGAGTTATCAAAATATGCTGATAAGCTAAGTTATTATTTAAAGGAGTGTTTAGAATGAGTAGAATTTACAAACATTCACACAATCCAAGTGACTTAACTATGGATAATGTAAACCACATTGTTGATATTATAGAAACGTATCTATGTGATTATAAACTAGCTTTTCATCTAGTTTATCAGCGGAGACATTTAATTAGGATGGATATTTGTAGATTAGACTCAAAGAGCGTTATAGCAACATATTCATTTAGATATAAAACCATGACGTTATTTAAACGTAAGGTTTTTCAAGGTGTGGTATCACTTGATGATATGATTCAAGAAAATGAAAGACGAGGATATAATTATGTATAGTAATTTAATTCTTGCAAGTTTCATGACTTGCGTGTTATTATCTGTATATCAAATATATCAGCACTGTAAAGGAAACTTCAAATATTATAAAGTGTCAAACAGATACATAAATTTCATTATATTATTAATCGTAATGTTAGTTATGTGGTTTGTGTTAATAAATATGCAAATTGATGAATTATTGGAGGTGCGACATGTAAAATGTTTATGAGTTATGGCTTATCTATAAAAGCGTATAGGTTGTAAAAGTGTTGTTATGCTGATTTCAAAATTAAACAACTGAAAATAATTTAATTAAAAAAGCAATGTTAAAATTAAAAGGAGAAAATTAAAATGGAAAACGTAAAAAATGAAGTATTATCAATGGAAAACACTGGTTTGGTAGTAACTGAGGACATGACACACGAACAACGTGTTAACTTATTCAACGCTGTTAATAATGCGGAAGGTTTATCAGATCAAGTCGGTAAAGATTTATGGTTAACTGGCTATATTGTTCAAGATGTGGAAAAGGAAAATGAACAAACAGGTGAGATCATTTGCTCAAAATTAATTACTGTCATTGATAAAGATGGTAAAGCTTATGCAACTAATAGTAAACCTTTCTTGCAATGCTTAAAGCAGTTAAAACAGGTATTTAACTATGATTGGACGAAAGAGCCTGTATGTGTAACAATCATTCAGAAGAAATCAAACTCAAGTTCAAATAAATATTTAAGCATGGCTGTGAAATAGCCTATTGAAATAAGGGTGTTAGCCAAACACCCTTTTATTTTTGACTTAAAATGGGGGTGTTTAAAATGGCTAAAATGAGGAAGTCAACAAGAGACGTTAAGCGTCTTAGGAATGCAATTGCAAGTGCAAAAAGAACCGCAACAAAAGCGCAAAACATGGGACAGGATGTTGTTTTTAATGACATTCGTACAATAAAAGATTTCAATGATCGTAAGGAATTTAATAAATATTTACGTTCTATTGAACGATTCAACAAAGAAAATCGTTATATTAAAAATCAATACGATGTTGTTTTGAATCGGAAAGATATTGAAAAAGCAAATAAATTGATAGATAAACAAAATCGACAAAGAAGATCTCTAGCAAGAAGTACAGGTTTAAATACACTTAAGGAAACAAAAGGTGGTATTTTAACAGGTGTAAGTGTTAAGAATGCTTTAAGTGTATTAAAAGATGATCGTGGTGGATTCTTTGAGCCAATCCATCATGTAAATATCCAATCCTATCGTTATACTAAACAATTAGATAAACGTATTGAGAGTTTAAAGGAAAATACCTCAAAGAAAAACAAAAAAATTAATACGCTTAGAAAGAACTATAAAAAAGCGATTGAGGAACAAATAAAAGGTAAGAATATTACAGAAGAAGAAGGAAACCAAATAATAGAAGACATAAAGTCACTAAGTGATAAAGATTTAATTAAATGGTTTTATCAAGAACGAAAGGCAATTGATACATTTAAATATCTAGAGTTAAGTCGTGAATTCACAGAGAATCAAAAATTTGTGAACGAGCAGTTAAGTAAAGGTATACGAAAAGATATGGCGGATGTAAGAGATAGTTTGGCTGTGTTTACCGGACGTGCTTATGTCGAAGATGGAATTGTTACATATAAAGAATAATGTAAAGGGGGTTGTAGTATGTCAAAGAAAAAAGAGTCTAAAGAAATATGGGCTTGTGATTTTGAAACTACAACCGACCCTTTAGACTGTAGAGTTTGGGCATGGGGCGCAAGTTTTGTTAGTGATTCAAGTATAAAAGAATATGGGAATAGTATTGACGGTTTCATTGAATGGTGTAAACAGAAAACACGCAAATTATATTTTCACAATTTGGCTTTTGATGGTGAATTTATAGTTAGCTGGTTATTAAGTAATGGATATGAGTATTCGGACAAGCCTAAAACAGGGTGTTTTAAAACAATAATCTCTAATACCGGTTTGTGGTATTCAATTGAGATATGGTGGAAATATTCAATTTATCGCTCAACAAAAACTACAATATGGGATAGTTTTAAACTAATTCCATTTAGTATTGAGAAGATCGCACATGATTTTAATTTACCAATACGAAAATTAAAGTTAGATTATAATACTAAACGTGAGGTAGGACATGTGCTAACACCACATGAAGTCGATTATCTATTTAATGACATTGATATTGAAGGTATGGCATTAAACGAATGTTTTAAACTTGGATTTAACAAAATGACAGCCACTAGCTGTAGTTTTGAGACTTTTAAGAAAAGTTTGCCTATGGCATTTCAGAAAATTTTTCCACCGTTAGAAATGAATGTTGACAGTGATTTAAGACCGGCTTACAGTGGCGGTTTTGTATGGGCAAACCCGGAATTAAAAGAAAAAGAAATAGGGCAAGGCATTGTATTTGATGTCAATTCACTTTTTCCGTCGCGTATGTATTATGAATTATTACCGTATGATACACCTGTTTATTTTGAGGGTGAATATCAACAGGATGATGAATACCCATTGTGGGTGGGAGTTATTAGTTTTGCTTTTGATATTAAAAAAGATCATATCCCGTGTATTTCATTAGACAAGTTTAGTCGTTTCTTTGGAAGTAAAAAATACGTTGATAGTTCAAACGGTGATATCGTTAGAATGACGGTTACGAGTGTGGATTGGGAGTTATTTAATGAACAATATGATATTTATGATGTTGAGTTCATTAATGGGTATAAATTTAAAGGGTGTGTAGGCATCGCTAGACAGTTCATTGACGAGCAAATGGAAGTTAAGAAAAATTCCAAAGGTGCACAGCGTTTTATTGCAAAAAGACAATTAAATTCAGTCTATGGAAAATTTGCAACAAACCCAAATGTAACACCTAAAATTCCATTTATTGATAAAGATGATGGAGTGTTAAGACTACATGACCCTATGTATACAACGTTTGAGAATGGAGAAGTCAAAGAGGTTATTGATGAACAGTTTAGAGATCCTATTTATTTACCGTACGGAGAATTTGTTACAGCCTATGCACGTAAATATACAATTAGCACAGCTCAAAAGGTAGGTATTCATAGAGTTGCATATATTGATACGGATTCAATACATTTAGTGGGTACACAAGTTCCCGACGCTATTAAAGATATTATTGACAATGAAGAACTAGGTTACTGGGGTTTAGAATCTGTGTTTACACGATCTTATTTTATTGGTGCTAAAAGTTATGTTGAAGAAATTGTGATTAGTTATAAAGATTATGTGGAACACCAACAGGAGTTTATTAGTCAGAACGACTGTAAAGATAAGTTGTATTATATTCGTGAGGGCGTTTGTTATTATTTGAATGTTAAGTGCGCTGGTATGACGCAAAGGGCTAAACAGAATGTAACATATGATAACTTTAGAGTTGGAAATGTTATTAATGATTGTTTAAAGAAAACACATGTACCAGGTGGCATTGTATTAGTTGATAGACAATTCAGCATTAAAAGTAGATAGGAAGGTGATAAAGTGATAAGTGTTTTAAGTGCTATAATAAAATATTTAATTATGGCGTTGTGTTGTTTTGGTGTAACATTTCTATTTGTGGTGTATGCCATAGGAATGATATTGTTATTTGTTTGGATTATAAAGGAGTGATATTTATGAATTTATTGTTAAATATAGTTGTTGTTGTTTTTGTTGGTTTGATTATGGATTATAGTTATACTCACTTACGAAATGAAAATAAAACCTTACGGAAAGATGTTGATAAACTACAATATCAAATGTTAACTTATGAAAATGGTGGAATTTTTGAGGAGTGTGATAAAAGATTAAAAGAATTTAATGAAATTATGTTTGGAAGTCCTCCATTGAAGAATAAAGTTGTTATTGTGAGAAGTATAAAAGACTATGATTATAGCGCTTATAGAAAAGATATTGACGCATTAAATGAATATCTAAAGGATGGATGGAGTATTGTTAATCATGAAACAAATGAATTTGTACATACGTATATACTAGGTAAACCGCTTGTATGGTGTAAAGAAAAGGGGGGTGATAATCATGATGTGTGAAAAATCGAAAGAACATAGAAACCAATGGTACCGAGATCATGTTAATAAATATTGTGTTTGTGTCAATAAAGAGGAAGTTGAAGTTGTTGATTACATTCAAGATTTATTAAAAAAGAAAAAGTTTAGTAAATACGTCAAAGAAAAAATTAAAGAAGATTTGAAAAAAATAAAATAACATGGTATTATTAATATGTAAGGAATAAAGAACGGAAATCAGACATGTATATCAGAATTACTCGCGGTGAAACGTGCTGATAACATAATTAGGCATAGTAATCTAGCTGGTAACACTTTAAACTTTACAACCTATATTTATGAAACCCTCGTAAAAGAGGGTTTTATTTTGTATTGACTTTACAGTATTAATATCATATATTTATAAATAGAAGGGATGTGTAAAAATGGAACGTGACGAATTGAGAAACAAATTTACGGAAGTGTTAACAGTTGAAGATCAAGCGGAACGCTCGACTATGTTAAATGATATGCGAGCTGAAGTTGAAAAAAACTTTAAAGAATTAGACGATTTAAAAGCTGAAAACACAAAATTAGTCGAAAAGAATAATTCTTTAACAGAGGCTAACAGTAAATTATTCATGCAAATTGGTGTTGAAAGTTCCGGAGATGAAAAACCGAAACAGAAACATCCAATGGATTTAAGAAAATTAGGCATTTAAAACGAAAGAGGTGATTATATATGCCAAGAACAACAGGAAAAGACGTTGCAAAAGCGATTCAAGAAGATTTAGGATTGGAAACACAACCAACAGGTCAGGAAGTAGCTAGTGCAATTTATAGAGAATCTTCTCCAAATTTCCAGTCTACAATTGGAGATCCTAATGAAGTTTCATCATTAGAATTTATGAATGGATTATTAGAATATCCTGATAGCTTAGGTGTTGAGTTTATGAATTTAGCAACTCGAATCGGTCGAGTGATCGCACACCGAAATATTTTAACAAACAAGTTAGCTCCATTTAAAATGGAAAATATGGCTTTAGGCTATACAATGGAAGAATATTTTGTTGAGTGTGCAAAAGAGCATGCTTACGATCAAGGCGACGCTGAAAACACATTATTTAAACGTGAGTTGCCGGATATTAAAACAGCATTTTATGTTGTTAACCGTAAGTCATATTACCCAGCGACAATTACAGATGATGATATGCGTAAGTATTTTGTCAGCTGGGATGGGGTAAATAGTTTAATCGCACGTATTGTTGATTCTATGTATAATGGAGACAACAAAGATGATTATAACTATATGAAATCTGCTCTAGTTACACATTATAAAAATGGCTTAATGAAAATCGTTAAAACAAGTGCTGTTACTGATACGGACACGGCTAAAGAGTTAGCTCGTAAAATTACAGAATATGTATCTTATTTAACAGAGCCAACAAATCAATATAACGCAATGGCAGTCACTAAACAAAATGACTATGAAGATATTTACGTTATTTTAAACGGAAAATCAAACAGTTATTTAAACATTGATTGGTTAGCTCAGACATTCCAATTAGAATTTGCTGAGTTTAAAGCACACGTATTAGTTTTACCAACTTTACCTAGTACATCACAAGGAACAATTGAAGCGTTAGTTGTTGATAGTGAAATCTATCGTGTATTTGATCAGAAATATTCTGTTAGTGTTGCTTATAACGCGAAAGGCTTATATTGGAACTATTTCTTACATCACTGGGAAGGTATTGCAACGTCTAGATTTGCAAACGCGATTGCATTTGTTTCAGGTGATGTGGATGAAAAAGTTACAGCGATTTACGCCAACCCTACAGTTGTGCAAGTTAAAAAAGGTGGTAGTGTAACAGTACCATTTACCGTACAGACTAGTGGCTTGAATGCTCCTATTAGTTTAACGGCAACATCAGGCGAGCCAACAATGGTTAGTGCAACGTTAACGGATGATTTAAGACACGTTACAATTAAAGGCTTAGACGCGATTACTACTGAAGGATTAACCACAGTAACAATTAAAGACACAAATTCGAATGTAACATGTGATATTAAGGTTGTTTATAACGTATAGTTGTGTTATAATATCGGTGTCATGAGTAGGACATGGCACCCCTCCTTTCTATTTAGGCGAATTGTGAATTAGGAAAAAGAGTTATTAATTTAACTCTTTTTTCTTTTTTATTTAAAATTAGTTGAACATTCAACTATTTTTTATTATGATAGAAAAAGAAAGAGGTGATTAAAATGAAAATTATTCTAGTGGCATTGGTTTTTAATGGTTTGGACCTTATTACTGGAATTGTTGGAGCAATTAGAAATGGCGAACAAATTAAGTCTAGTAAATTAAGAGATGGATTATTTAAAAAAGTTGGGTTTGTATTCTGTTATGCATTAGGTGTATTAATTAATTATGCTGAAAATTTATTGACTTTACCTTTTGGGGTAGACCTAGTGCCTGTAATTTGTACTTATGCGGTTATTACAGAAGTTGTGAGTATTATTGAGAACATTTCTAAAATTAATCCCGATATTTTACCGGACAAATTAAAAACTTTAATTGGATATAATGAAGGAGGTGAGTAATATGGGTATTATTGATGATGATAAACTACAAAATATTTTACCGAAATATAATGAGTTAAAGTTAAGTGGTAAAAATCTCGCTCAACAATATGTAAGCGCATTTAATACGGGTATGAATATTTACCAATGTATTAATCAATTACAAGGTTATATTGAATGGGTGATAAAAGCTGTTAACGATGTTGTGGTACAGTGGAATGAGATTGTAGACAAACAAATAAAATATGCTATAAACGAATCTGTAGACGCAAGTAAACAGGCTACAACAGAACAATTTAATATTGAATGGGTAAATTTACAACCTACATTAGATACTAGAGTTGAAAATTTAGTTGATACGAGATTAGATTCATTTATGAAAATAAATAAAAGTGGCACAAATTATTATGTTTTAACTGAAAGTAAAGACAAATCAATTAAAAAATTAGACTTTTATTTTAAATATAATCAACCTTACACAAAAGGAGCGCCACGTTATAACACAAGTTTTTTTATTCCTGGTCTTGATCTAAGGGGTTATACATTAAAAACAGCTTTGTTAAAAAACAATATATTTAAGCTTACAGATAGTAGTGGTGAATTAATTGATTATGTATATATGAACTTAGATGACACGAGTGTGTCCGGTGGTGACCTACCTGACCTACATTATACAAATATAGATATTAAATTTATACTAGCGGTAACAAAATTCATAGGAAAAGAAGAGGCAAACGGTAATTTATATTTGGATACTTGTGTTACTCTTATTTTAGAAAAAACTAGCTCATAAGCTAGTTTTATTTTATTATATAGTTGGAGGTGTTAATTATGAATAAAAAAGAATGTGAATTATCAAGTATATATAAAATTAAAAAACCGGAAGATATTCCATATAGTCTACCGGAAGGTTTAAGCGTTTATTTTTATATCGAGTTTTATATGCAAGCTATGCACATTTTAAAAGATGTAGATTATGAACGCTATAATATATGTAAAGAGAAATTAAACGAGTTAACAATAATAGAGGAGGAATTAAATTTATGAAACCAGGACAAAAACTAGTACATGATGGGCATGAGGTTTGTTTGTTTCCAATGGAAACAATGAATATCACACAATGGTCAAGTCCTACAGCCTACTCCCATTGTTGTGGACATCCGTTTGATAATGCAATTAGTGGACAAACTAGAGTACCTGTGTATGCTCCTTTCAGTTGTCATCTTTCATATAGTGACAGTTCCGGAAATACACGTGCATATAGTTCAGATAATCCCGTACTAACACCAAACGGATTAAGCTATGTTACTGTAAGCTTTACACATGACCCTAACCCACCAGCCGCAACAAGATATGCGCAAGGGGATTTAATTTATCACACAGGGACAGCGGGAATGGCTACCGGTGACCACTGCCATATTGACCAAACATTTACACAGAACGCCGGACTTGTTTATTATGGAGTTACATGCCAATATGGTAACCAATGTTACGCGCTAAGCGGTTCAGTGCTACCAACGGAAGTATTTTATGTTAACGATACAAATATTATAAATGGTTACGGTCAAGCATGGAAAACATTTGAAGGTGGACAACCTCCAACACCCGAACCCATATACAAATACACTAAACATTATTTCATGCTAGACGGTTTAGGTATTGATTTTGGTTTTTATAAAACGAAAGAAGAAATACCACCCGAACCACCAACACCGGTTGGTAAATGGTTTATTCCTGGTGATATTAATAATACTCGACCGCTCACAGAGGATGAATCTAAAGAAAATTGGGTTGCTTTTTGGCAGTTCTTTAAAGCGAAAGGTTGGACCGCAAACGCGGTTGCTGGTATATTAGGAAACTCCTATTTTGAAAGTACTGTTAACCCGAACAGGTGGGAGGGTGATGTACCTTTTGCACAACCGGTTGCCTCACGTGGTTATGGTTTAGTACAATGGACGCCGTGGACGAAAATAATTGACTGGCTAAAAGAAAAAGGATATTACCCGGATGTGTCTAAGTTTGGTCAAGGTGAATGTGAGAGAATTCAATGGGAAATGGAAAATAACCAGCAATGGATTGCTACATCAGCTTACCCCGAAAGTTTTGCAAGCTTTTCAAAATCCACCGCCGACCCTTATACATTAGCGATTGAATTTCTAGCCAACTACGAAAGACCAGCCGACCCAAACCAACCACAACGTGGAACTAAAGCACGTGAAATTTATAATTATATTAAAGATAAATAAAATAGTTGAACTTTCAACTATTTTTATTTATTATAAAATAAAAGGAGATGATTAAAAATGAGTATAGGAGTTGTAAATAGCCAATTTACACCACAAAGCAAAATTTATTTATTAAAAGGATTAGAAATTGACGCAATGAATAACACGTTTTGGGGTGCATTTAATAACACAGAAGAACAATTTAATTTTTTAATTAATAACTATGATCACATTGAATTTGAAAATTACACATATCAAAGAAAAGATGGTACGGTAGTCGTACCCGGTGTTTATGATGATTTACGTTTATACAATTATTTAATTTATCAAAACGGTGATACAGGCAATAAATCAAAATGGATTTACTGTTTTATTACAAGTTTAGGGTACTTAAATGACAATGCCACAAGCATTAGTTTTGAAACAGATGTAATACAAACATGGCGTTTTGAGATTGAAAATAATTTTATGGAGTCGTACATCGCATATGAGCATAGACCACAATTTTATACACAAGATGGTCAATATTACCCATGTATTAATACACAACCCGAAAATTTAGAGATCGGAACAGATTTAATTAGTGAAAACAACATTAGATTAGACCCGAACCAAGATATAAGTTATGTTGTTATTGGTATGACTTGTACAATGGACGGAAAAGACACATACACACATGGAACGCTAGGGAGTCCATCACAAATTAATTATTATATTTTTCCTTTTTCACGCATTACAGGTGGTAACATAACAACATTGAAAATAGGGTCAACATCTGGAGCGACTGTAACTATTACAGGTTTAAGTAATATCATGAACGCAATACGATCAGATGAAAAATTAGTTGGTAAATGTGTTTCTATTGTTGTAACGAATTCGATTCCAGGTTTAGTAGTAGAAGATAACCAAATTATTATAAAAAGAGATTGCTTTGAGAGTAGAATGGAAGGTAACTATCTGATACTAACTTATAAACCTTATGTTATGTCTAGTATGTACGATTCTAGTTCAGACCAATTCGCAAAATCACGTTTTGTAGACGCTATGAGTTATTTAGGTGTTGGATTAAGTGACAATACTAAAATACTATGGTACCCATACAGTTATTTTATATTAAGTGATAGCAACGGAACAACAAAATTATTCAAGAATGAGTTATGGGAAGATATACATAAAATGCAATTCGCTTTTGTTGGTTCGCCTAACTCATCTAAAATGAATGTAGTTCCAATTAATTATAAAGTTAAAAAGCATTCTATCGGTAATAATATCATGTTAAACTTAGACAACTCTTTTGAATCTCAATATGAATCTAGTTTACCTATTATTAGTGATACAACCGCTTTAATGTTGCAATCATCGCGTAACTCAATGAACGTAGGATTATCTAATATTAGACGATCAAATGAAACAAATTCAGCTATTGCCAGTGCAACCGGTAATGCGTTAAGTGCTCAGACAAGCTTACAAAATAACTTAAATTTAAGTACTACCGCACGTAATACAAATTTAGCTAGTAATTTGAATGATCTTCAAAATAAATCAAACATGATTAATGCTAGTATAAGTGCAATTGGTGGATTAAGTGGTGGTATTGCCAGTGCTTTAACTGGTAATATTGGTGGTGCTGTAGGTAGTTTGGTTGGAGCTGGTTTAGGCATTGGAAATACAGCCATACAAAACCAAATCAATACAAAACAGACTAATTTACAAAATGCAAATGCACTTGCTAATGCAAACGCACAAGCTAGCGCTAATAGTCAATCAACCGAAATAGGAAATCAATTAAGACAATTAACAACACGTTACCAAAATCAAACAAATATTCAGAATGCTATGGATAGTTACAACGCGCGTATTCACGACGCACAAGCAACGGCTGACAGTATTGTAACCGGTTCAAACGATTTACTACGACAAACAGCTTTAGATTTGAATACATTACTTTTATTTGCGTATAAACCAACTGAAGAATACCGTAATAAATTAAACCAAATATGGAACACGCGCGGTTATGCAACGAATACAATTGACTACCCAAATTTACACAGTAAGTCTAAATGGAATTACATTCAAACTGTAAAATGTAATATTAAAGGAACGAACATCGACCCTAGCGACTTGGAAAAAATTAAACGTGTATTTGATAATGGCGTTACACTATGGCATGATAAAGAAGTAGGAAACTATGACCGTGAAAACACTGAAAGATACCAACATGAAAATATTGATAAGTTCGGTAACTACTTAAACAGAAAAGTACATTAATAGAAAAGGTTGACGTTTCAACCTTTTTTATTTAACATATAATTAAAAGGAGATGATTAAAATGGATTTATTGAATGATACAAGTTCATTTACGGATTATTGCCGTAATGCGGTTGATATTGCTACGATGAAGAATGGAGAGGCTGACTTTATTTATTACACGTATTTACAAATGTTGAGCTTAAACATGTTTAAATATAAAGGTTTACCCGAATCCATTAACACATTCTATTTAGAATATGTTTTACAAACACGCGGTTATATTGGCTTTTATGATGATAAAAGGTTAGGTTTAATCTGTAGTGAAATCAAACTAGGGGGTCGATTAAATCATTACACTTTGCCAACAGAATACCATACGGTTTCCACAAGTCCACTTGTTAAAAAGACGTTAACAAGTGAAGAGTGCGTTGTTATGAAAAATAGTCCTTTATATGTTGGATTGTTTCCATACTTAAATTTTTATGCCAAAAAATTAGCGTTAACAAGTAGAACTATGGACCAAAACTTAACTATGCAATGGACACCGTACATTATTACCGGTGATAGACGAATGTTACAGCAATTTAAAGTTTTCATGAAAAATATTTTACAAGGTGTGCAAACGATCTTTGCATCAAAAGGATTTAGAACAGAGGATATTAATATTTTACAAACGAACGCACCTTTTATTGCCGACGAATTACACGGAATGAAACAAGCTATTTTAAGAGAGTGCATGACGTTCTTAGGGATTGAAAATGCGAATATGGATAAAAAAGAAAGATTAGTTTCGGATGAGGTCAACGCAAACAACCAGCAGGTTATCGCGTCTAGAAATATTTGGTTAAGCGAACGTAAAAAAGCCATTGAAGAATTAAACAAAAAATTCGGGTTAAATGCAAGTGTTGAGTTTGCACCTTATGAAGATTATGAAGAAATCATGAAATTACTTGAATTAGATTCAAACACAAGTATTAAAGATTTTAATATTAATAAAAATTTGGATGTTAAAGAAGGTGATGACAATGATGAATAAATTAAAAGTACCTAACTATTTATTGAGTTTACAAAGTCCGGTCCTTGCTGAAAATACCGAAACAATTTGTGGTGTATGTCACAATTTAGCGTTAACAGAATTAATTGACTCTCAATATGAATTAAGTGATATGGAAGTGTTAGAGATCGCACGAAAAAAGATTTTTGATTTTAATTATCCTTTTTATGACGATCCCGAAAGACGTAAAGCATTTGAAACCGGTATTTTAAAACATTTTTGGTTTGACGAAATCGGACAGGAAACCTATGCATATTGGAAATTTGAGTTGCAACATTGGTTTGAGATTAATATGGATAGATATTATACGTTGTTTAAAACTATTCCATTTCAAGATCAAGACGACCCAACCGCAAACACAAACTACACGGAAACTTATACACGTGATAGCCGAGGTAACACACAAGCAAGCGGAGAAGATACGAGTATCGCTTTACAATCTGTAACACCGGAAGGACGTATTGATATTGAAACAAACGACTATGTCAATAACATTGCTAAGACAATAACTAAGCCTAAAAGTGCAAATGATACAACAGCTCATGAAGAATATAGCTTTAGGCGTAAAGGTAATATCGGTATTCAGACTTTGGCGGAGGTTTTACAAGGTTCAAGACGTGCTGTTATTACCGTCGAAAATGACTTATACACCGAATTACAAGAATACGGATTATTTTTCAATATTTTTTAGGAGGGAATGAAAATGAATATTGATGTAAATAAATATTATGATTATAAACGAAAAGTATTAGGTACATATGTAGATCGTGACGGTGCTTACGGTTCTCAATGTTGGGATTTGTATTTTGATTGGTGCGAAAAGAACGGATTTAAGGGTGCTAATTGCACATCTAGCGGATATGTTAAAGATATTTGGTTAAACAGAAAAACAAACGGAATGACATATAATTGTGTTGAAATTACAGAGTTACAGCCAGGTGCAATTGTTGTTTTTAAGGAAGTACCAAACATTACACCTGCAAGTCATATAGCTATTTTCGATAGTGATGTAAACGGTGTATATGGTCGCTTTTTAGGGGCTAACCAAGGAGATAAAAACGGTTTAGTTAATATCGTTACACTCCCATATTTAGCAACATTCGATACGGCTTTTATGCCTAAAGCTATGATTTTAAGTGATGAAAAAACTGAGAAAGTTTTAAATGAAATTCCAAGTGATTTTATTAAGGAATATGGTACTTTTTACCCAAATTGCACAATTAAAATCAGAGAAGCTCCAAGTCAAAAAGGTAATGACACAGGTTTATATTATACAAATGGTATGAGCGTAAGATATGACGGATATGTTAAACGTGATGGGTATGTGTGGATTAGTTGGATTGGTGCCAGTAAAAAGCGTCGCTGGATGGCTGGTGGAGAATTAAATTCAAAAGGTATTAATTATCTACCATATGGAGTATTTAGATGACAAAATCAGTAGATTGGTACAGCCCTACCAACATAAAGTCATACAACAAATTTTTAAATTTCATCATCGGGGGTCGTGGTATCGGTAAAACATATGGATTCAAAAAAGACTGTATCAGCCGATACAAGAAAAAAGGAAAACAATTCCTTTATTTAAGAAGATACAAAACAGACCTAAAGAAAATTAAAACATTTCTAAATGATCAGTTTGAAAATTTTAAAGATGATGAATTTAAAATAACAGGTGGTAGCAACTTTACCACCTTTTATATCAATGGTTGCGAAATGGGTTATGCAACATCCTTAACAGCCTTTGCTAGTTTAAAATCAACTAGTTATGTAGATGTGGATACAATTATTGTTGATGAATTTATACCCGAAAAAGCCGGATTCAATACATACATACCGAATGAAGTTGAAATACTATTAAATATTATCGACTCTATATTTAGACAGCGAGAGGGACATGTATATGTATTAGCAAATAATGTAAGTATCGTTAACCCTTATTTTAGTTATTTTGGTATCACACCCAACCCAAACAAAGAATTTAATACATTTAAAGGCAGTGAATCCGTTGAGCAAATTATCGTACAAATTTGTCATAGTGATTATAAAAAAGGAAATAAAGAAAAATCGAAATTTCACAAATTAATTTCAGGCACAACATACGGAGATTATAACGCTGGTAACTTTGCTTATGATACAAACGATTTCATTAAAAAGAAAACGAATGTGTGTGATTATTTATGTACATTGTATTATGATGAAATCTATTATGGTGTTTGGATTGATATGAATACAGGTTATGTTTATATTAACCAACAGATTAATAAGGAATATGGATATTGTTATTCCATTGGCAGTAACAATCGTGAAAATATGATGATCGCGAAATTATGGCGTAAGGACCAAAGACTCAACATGTTAATACGATCATATCGTGATGGGTGTGTTTATTATAACAACCAGGAAACTAAAAGACTATTGAGCTATATACTTAGTAAATATTAAAAGAGTGATATTAATTATCACTCTTTATTTTAATAAAATCTTTAAGATCATGTTTATTGACAGTATATAAATAATACTCATGTTTTGGACCATGATTATTATAATACTTAATATACTCATCCCATACGATTCTGTAGTCTGTAGAATGTAAAACAATTAAATTATCAAATGTAAAATAAAATTCTAGTTCAATTTTAATCTCTTTGTTCATGTTTATCACCTCTTTAATTTTGACAGTTAACAGCCAAACAAATAAATAATAATACTAGTAATAACATTATTTATCACCTACCAATTCTCACCGTACATTTGAATAAAATAGTTGTGGATGTACTCGTGTTTAACAATACTAGACCTTAAAAGGTAGTATTGCCTATAACTTATCAATCCTTGATTATAATACGATTGAATTAAATTCTCACGCTCAGTATCACTGGTGATACCAAGCGTTCTATTTAACTCATTAATAAGACGACTAAGACTAGTGTAATTGTTCATACGCTAACCTTTCTTTACAATTCTACAAACTTCTTTAAGCTTGTAATTAATCATTTCATTCAATTCAAGATATGATAGATAATCTATATCTTTATCGTTATAGATATCTTCAGTCATATCAATACAATAACTAATATAATCAGATAAAGATTTTAACACGTTACCTAACTCATGCCATCCGTTAACTTGTTCTAAAACATAATCATATTGTTTTTGAATATGCTCTTTATATTTTTCTTTAGTCATATTATTTATTTCCTCCCATTCTATTTAAAATTTCATTTTCTATTAATTTCATTTTCTTTGAATCACCAGATCTTTGACACCCAACATATGAATAATGATATAACAACCCGTATGTTTCTAACAAAGTAGTGATCGTGTCATTACTAATTATACGTTTAAATCTTTCTAGATCATCCATATTAACAACCTACCTTATTACTAAAACAAATCATCATCATTTAACACATTCATATATAACAAACATCTAAAACGCATTAAACTTAAACACTCGTTATACAAACTTAATAGTTTAGACCTTTCATGTTCATAGTCGGCTAACATAAAACCAACTGTATAAGCTCCAAATAATTCACCGTAATACTCATGAAAGATACGTTTAACATCATCCGCATTATCACAATCAGAAATCAATTTTATACACTCATCTTTTATAGAATAAAAATAATTGCGTACTTGTTTAAATCTCTTA
>ENA-OQHI01000866-OQHI01000866.1-human-gut-metagenome-genome-assembly--contig:-NODE-866-length-16700-cov-4.836071_pt1 | contig 16700 bp, 14 predicted proteins | sample MGYA00242561_ERZ504713 | MGnify/ENA primary metagenome ERZ504713 (study PRJEB26092, sample SAMD00036217) | human gut metagenome | host: Homo sapiens | study: EMG produced TPA metagenomics assembly of... | reverse complement strand
TTAAGACGGGGCGTCCTTTCGGCGCTCTTTGCCAACCACGCCGGGAATATAGGCGTGAATTCCGCTGTCTTTCGAAACGCTCCCGCCGATAAACGAACGGATTTTGAAGCCCGCCGAGTCGCTGTCGGTCAATATGACTATGCCGCGTGTCTGAGCGAGGCGTTTTATCAGCTTCTGCTTCTCTTTGTCCTTGAAAATGCCGAAGCCGTCGGTCTGTATTATAACGGTATCGAGGACTGTGGAGAGTTTTATTTTATCATACTTTCCCTCGACGATGACCGCCTGTTTTATCTTTATCATTTTACCATCAACACCATCCGGCGTTTATTTTCGTGACTGTATCGCCACAAACAGCTTGACAAGCAGTTCCTCCATAACTATCCTGTTATCAACGGCAGAGCTCTTGAGCAGTGTATCGGCTCTGTGCAGTTCATCGAGGCACTGGCGCAGAACGCGCACGCTCAGAGCCGACGCCTGGCGCGAAACTTTTGTCAATTTGAACTCGCGGCCGCGGTAGTTTGAGAATATCTCCGCCGGCTGAGTGTCTCTGTAGCCCGCAGATACGCTGACCTTGACACGATAGATATCGACAAAGACAGATATCACCGCGCCCATTATCATCATAACATCCGCACGCTGGGCGAAGAGCATATTGAGCGTTTCATACGCCTTGTCAAAATTATCCGAGATTATATATTTTGTCAGGTCGAATGCATTCGCTTCGATAGTCTTGACACACATCAGGTCGATGTCTGCGCGTGTTATCTCGCGTCCCTCGGCATATGCCGAAAGCTTGTCGATTTCATTTAAAAGAGTAACCATATCGTCCCCGACGCAGGAAACAAGATATTCGGCGTTTCGCTGGCTGAGCGAAGAATCGCGCTTCTGCGCCGCGCCGACGAGCATTTTGGCAAGCTCATAAGCGGTCTTTTTGTTGAGTTCGACCGCATTGCCGTATTTTGTAAAGAGCGAGACTGCCTTTTTGGCTTTTGCTGTCTTTTTGAGCGAATCTGCCTTGCCGATATAAAAAATCAGCGTGCAGTAATCCGGGACATCGCCGACTATTTTTTCGAGCTTTTCATAGGAATCCTCGTCGAGCGAATCGACAGCCATATCCTTGACGAACACGCAGGTGTTGCTGCTCATCATCGGAAAAGCCTCGACCGCCTGCTCGATATCCTCGAGGGTACACGACGCACCGTCGAAGAAATGATAGTTGAAATCCGCAAAGTCCGGGCTGACGGCTTTGTCTTTTAACTTTGAGGAATAAAATTCCTTGAGATAGCTCTCCGTTCCAAAAAGCAGGAACGCGCCGCCGATATCTCCGCTTCTGATAAGCGCTTTTATCTCTTTTTCGCCGATAGCAGCCATTCAGTCCATCCTTTCCGTCAAAATTCTGCCCGACGGGAGCACCGTAATTCTGATGTTCCCCTGCCCTCCCGTCGCGTACGCGTCCGCGCCGAGGGACAGCAATTTGCCCATGACCGCAGACGCTCTGTCGGCCTCCGCCGATAGCACGGTCAAATTATAGTTTTCCGGGGAAATGCCATGCGGCAGATTCTCCCGCAAAATGAGAATATTCCCTTTTGTCTCCGGTGCATAAGACGGTCTGAAAACAATGACCGCGTCAGCGCCGCTCATGCCGAGCACCGCCGTGCTCGTTTTATTCGTTGTTTTATATCTTAATTCTGCGCCGCCGATGTTTATATCCGCGGCAGGCGCGAGGTTATAATTTTCTGTTTTAAGTATTTCATTGAGGTTGGCATCAGTCTCGCCTGCAAGAATATACTCGGGCGAAAAAGCGTCGATAACATCGAGCGCGAGTGAACTTTCGCCCTCAGAGACGCGCGGGATAAGAAGAAAATCAAGATTATCCGCGCCGACGCTGTCCATTGCGGACTCTATATTTGAGAGGGCATAGTAGCTGTCCCCTCCGCAGCCGAGCAAAGCGGTTTTGCCGCCGGAGCTGACGACAACAGCCGAGCCGTTGCCGACATCTGCCACGGTTATGACGGTTGCCGCGCGGGAAAGTGCAGAAGATCCGACGCACACGCCCGCAAAGGTGAGCGTGCATATCAAAACTGCTGCGCGGACGGTATTGCGCCCAGAAAATTTATAGATAAGCGCAGCCGTCGCAAGGACGATAAAAATCAAAACAAGCCACAGTGGAAACAGAAATGTCGAGGCGTTCAAAGACGAATGAGGAACCGCCGCGAGCGACTTCGATGAATTGATAAGAAAAGACGCGCACACACCGGACAAATCCGCAAGACCGGCCGTTATCACGCGCAAAAATGAAAACTTCGCGGTGAGAGCGGTAAGCCCAGAGAGGATCATACACGCAGATGCGGGAAGATTGGAAACAAGATTCGCCGGGATCGCGATAAGTGACACTTTGCCGAGATCGAGTATCATAACAGGCAGAGTGAACGCACAGGCGAGCACGGTGCTTCGGACGGAGCCGAAGATAAACTCACAGACGCGCTTTGCATATTTATTTCTGACGCGCGCGATATACGGATTCAGCGGAAAATCGATATTGCCGTAGCCGACAATTATTCCGAGAGTCGAGAGGAACGAGAGCCGCAGTCCGAGGCTCATCACGCAATACGGATTGACAAAGCACAGAATAACAAGCGCGATGCCGAGGGAATTGAGTGAATCCGACTGCTTTGAAAGCAGCGTTCCGAGGAGCATAACGAGCATCATGAAGCCCGCACGCATGACGGAATATGTGAAGCCCGAGACCGCCATAAAAACTATAACAAACGCCGCCGAAATAATTGCTCCCGCTCTGCGTCTGAGCCTGAAAACATCGAAAATTTTCAGAATGAACAGACACCAGATTGAGAGGTGCAGACCCGAAACGGCTATCAGATGCGATATTCCCGCGGACGAGAACGAATCCGAAACGCTCTTCGGCAAATTTGATTTGTCACCGATCAGAAGCGCCGTTGCAAGCGCCCCGCGTTCACCGGGGATAAGATGAGAAAGCGTGTTTTTGATATAAGCACGCATCGCGAGCGGATAATAGCCTATCGGCTTGCGCTCCGGCTGAGATATATTTATATCGCCCTTTGCGTATCCGCCCATAAAGATATTTTCGGACAGATAGTAGTTTCTCGCGTCGCGGGTCTTGCCGATATCGTAGAGCTGCAAATCGCCCTCGACAGTATCATACGGCTTGAAACCAAGGCGCGATTTTGAAGAAAGGCGTATGTTCAGCTTATATTTTTCGCCGTCTATCTCGGAAGTTTTAAGCTCTGTATAATATCTTTCGCCGCTCTGCTCCTCGAGCGAGACAACGCTCGCTTTCACGGTATGCACGCTGTCGTTAAAATTCTCCGATGCTTCGTTCGGAACAAGTGCGGCGGCAAAAGACAAAAGCACTGCAACGGCCGCCGTTATACACGCAGTCGGGATTACAAAGTCACGCCGAACGCTCTTGAAGAACAGAGAAAAGATAAAGGCGGCAGCTGCTGCCGAAAGGATAACGACTGCCGCCTTCTGACCGAGTTCAAAAACAAGAGCCAGCGTAAAAAACATTGTAAAACCGATAACCGTGAACGGGCGCGCCATTTCTCGAGTTCTCCGATTATTTGAAGAAAAGAGGAAGCTTCTCGAGGAACACGATATCGTCGCGCTCCGCCGCGTCGCCCTCTGCGAGGACTGCCGCCTTGGCGACTATGTTCGCTTCGAACTTATCGGCGAGGGCAACGACTGCCGCGAGGGATTCGCCGGTGCTGATAACATCGTCAACGATAAGCACTTTCTTGCCGCGAAGCTGATCTCCGTCCTCTCTGCCGAGAAGAAGGGTCTGCTCTGCATCGGTGGTTATAGAACGCACGCTGACACAGACGGGGTCGGTCATATAGACCTTCGGCTTCTTGCGGGCAACAAAATATTTCTTGCCGCTCTGTCTGGACATCTCATAGGCAAGCGGGATGCTCTTCGCCTCGGGAGTGAGAATATAATCGAACTCAGGGCACTTCTTGAGCAGCTCTTCTGCCGCTTTAACGGTGACTTCGACATCACCGAAAAGGATGAATGCCGCGATATCGAGCTTGTCGCTGACCGGGCAAAGAGGAAGCTCTCTCTTCACGCCTGCGATTTCCATTGTATAGGTCTTTGCCAAAATAAACATCTCCTGAATATTAATATGGTCTTTTTATCAGCCTGCCGGCCAGCCGAAATCTCTGCCGCCGAGCATATGGAAGTGCAGGTGTTTGACGGTCTGACCCGCACAGTCGCCGCAGTTGTTGACGATTCTGAAGCCGTCCTTGAGATCGAACTGCTTGGCTATCTTCGCCGCCGCCTCGAACACTTTGGAGACGACCGCGCTGTTCTCCGGGGTTATCTCGGCAGCACTCTTTATATGCTGCTTCGGGATAATGAGAATATGGAACGGAGCCTGCGGCTCGAGGTCATAGAACGCGAGAACATCGTCGTCCTCATAGACTTTTTTTGAGGGTATCTCGCCCTTGATTATTTTGCAAAAAATACAGTCATCCATTTTCAGAAAACCTCCGTATTGCAATTGCTTATTCCTCCGGCCGGGAAAGACCGGCGGAGCTATGATTTTATTTTAACATGGCGCTGACGATAGAGTCAACCGCCGCGAGAGCCTCGTTCGCCTTGGAAGTGTCCTTGGCGCCCGCCATTGCGCTGTCCGGCTTGCCGCCGCCCGAGCCGCCTGCTATCTTTGCGGTCTCACGAACTATATTGCCAGCATGAGCGCCGAGCTTTATTGCATCCGCACCGCAGGCGCAGGCAAAGTTCAGAGTGCCCTTCTCTTTGTTGACGCCAGCAAAGACTGCGACGATATCTGCGCCGTTGTCACGGGCGGTGTCGCACATTGAGCGAAGCTCGCCGGGGTTGGAGACTTCGACCTCAGCGGTGATGAGTCTGACTCCGCCGACCTGTCTTGCGCTGTCCATAAGGCTGCCCGCCTTGAGAGCGGATATCTCGCTGCGAAGCTCCGCAAGCTCTCTGTCCTTTGCCTTGACCTCGGCAGCGAGGGTCGCCGCGCGCTTGTCAAGCTCCGCGACATTGCCGAGCTTCATCGCCGCCGCTGCAGACTGCATGATGCGCTCGTCGTTTTCTATATGCTTGAGCACACCGAAGCCGGTGACGGCGGTTATACGTCTGATTCCCGCGGCAACTGAGGACTCGGACACGATCTTGAACAGACCGAGCTTTGCGGTATTGTCCGCATGGGTGCCGCCGCACAGCTCAACGGAGAAATCGCCCGCGCTGACAACGCGCACGACATCGCCGTACTTCTCGCCGAACAGAGCCATTGCGCCGAGCTTCTTCGCCTCTTCAATGGGCATCTCGCGTGTCTCGACCGGAATACCCTTGAGGATAACCTCGTTGACCTCGCGCTCTATCGCCTTGAGCTCATCGCCCGAGAGAGCGGAGAAATGGGTGAAGTCGAAGCGCATCTCCTCGCTGTTGACAAGCTGTCCCGCCTGCTCAACATGGCTGCCGAGGTGCTTTCTCAGAGCCGCCTGGAGCAGATGAGCCGCGGTATGGTTGCGGCGGGTCGCCTCGCGCTTTTCGACATCTATCTGTGCGTGGACTTTATCGCCGAGAGCGATGCTGTCGCCGCTTATAAATCTTGCAATGTGGAGCACAACGCCGTCGGGAGTCTTGCCTGTTGCGGTAACCTCGAGGGTTGCATTATCGGTCTTGATACCGCCGGTGTCGCCCGCCTGTCCGCCGCTCTCGCCATAGAACGGGGTCTTGTCAAGCACAACAACCACCTCGGAGTCCGCGGTTGCGAACTCGTCACGCTCGCCGTTTGTGACTATCGCCTTTATCTCGGCGTCGCAGGAATAATCGGTATAGCCGACAAACTCGGTGGCTCCGACATCCTTGAACGAAACGTTGCTGTCCTTCCACGCCTGAGCTCCGGCATCCTTGCGCGCCGCACGCGCCGCCGCTCTGCTCTGAGCATAGAGGCGGTCATACTCGTCGATATCAACGCTCATGCCGCGCTCTTCGAGCAGCTCTTTTGTCAGGTCTATCGGGAAGCCGAAAGTATCCTGAAGCTTGAAAGCATCTGCGCCGCTGAGCACCTTGGAATCGCTCTGAGCGATAATATTCTCAAGCAGATTGAGACCTGTGTCTATAGTCTTATTGAAGCTCTCCTCCTCAGCTTTGATGACCTTTACAATAAGATCATGCTTCTCGACGAGGTTCGGATAGGCTGTTGCATTCTCTTTGATAACGGTCTCGCACACTTTGTAGAGGAAAGTGCCGTCGATACCTAAGAGTCTGCCGTGGCGAGCCGCTCTTCTGAGCAGGCGGCGAAGGACATATCCTCTACCCTCGTTTGAAGGCATAACGCCGTCGCCGATCATGAAAGTGGTGCTTCTGATATGGTCGGTAATAACACGCAGGGAGACATCCTTTTTCTCGTCCTCGTGGTACTTGACGCCCGCTATCTGCATGATGTGCTTCATGATGTTCTGGACGGTGTCGACCTCGAAGAGGTTGTCCACGCCCTGCATGATGCAGGCGAGGCGCTCAAGACCCATACCGGTATCGATATTGCAGCTCTTGAGGCGGGTATAGTTATTGTTGCCGTCGTTATCAAACTGGGTGAAAACGAGGTTCCAGAACTCAACATACCTGTCGCAGTCGCATCCGACTCCGCAGGTCGGAGAACCGCAGCCGTACTTCTCGCCGCGGTCGAAATAGAGCTCCGAGCAGGGACCGCAGGGGCCTGCTCCGTGCTCCCAGAAGTTATCCTCTTTGCCGAGGCGAACCATATGGTCGGGCGAAACACCGAGCTCCTTTGTCCAGATGTCATACGCCTCGTCATCGTCCTGATAGACGCTGATATATATTTTATCTGCGGGCATCTCGAGCACCTTCGTGCAGAACTCCCACGCCCAGGCGGTCGCCTCATGCTTGAAGTAATCGCCGAATGAGAAATTGCCGAGCATCTCGAAGAAAGTGCCGTGGCGCGCGGTGATTCCGACGCGCTCAATATCGGGCGTTCTGATGCACTTCTGGCAAGTTGTGACGCGGGTTCTCGGCGGTGTCAGCTCGCCTGTGAAATATTTCTTGAGCGGTGCCATGCCGGCGTTGATGAGAAGCAGGCTCTTATCCCCCTGCGGCACAAGCGAAAAGCTCGGCAGACGAAGATGACCCTTGCTCTCGAAAAAGCTCAGATACTTCTCTCTGAGTTCATTGAGTCCCGTCCATTCCATGATAAACAACTCCTTAAAAAATAAAAATAGATGCCGCTCTGCCCGGGACGGCCGAAGCCGCGGTACCACCCGGATTGCACAAAACTGCACCCCTCTACTGCCCTTAACGCAGGCTACGCCCGTTCAACGCGGGAGGCTCCGAGCCGGCTGCCGTATACTTCCTGACACGGCGCACCTCACAGCGGCATAATGCCGGCGCGCCTCTCTGCGAGCGGAATAAACGGCTCTGCTCTTCACAGCCAAAAATATTTACTTAAATATTCTACTCTTAATTTTCCCCGATGTCAATGTTTTAGCCGTAAATCGCGGAGAAAATATCGGGAACGGCGAATAAGAATACCTGTCCACGGGAGCTATGTATCTGCGGACGGGTGTTCTTTATATCACAAAAGCGGAGAACCCTCTTGAGCTCTCCGCTTTGTTTACGTTACTATACTTCTATCAATAATATCGATATCCGGCGAGCTTCTGCGCGGCCTGGGCACGGGTTATAGATCTTTTGATAATCATAAACTTGTTCTCAAGAGCAAGATTGAACGACATTGAAACGGTCTTTACTACCCTCTTCAGGTTGAAATCGACCTTTGCGGAGAAGCGAATCATCGCAAGGCCGAAGTCGGCGACGCTTACTTCGCTGTCCGGCTCAAACTTGCCATCGGACGCTTTGACTATTCCGTTGCTGACAGCCCACACCGCGGCTTTGAACGCGGGATTCGAGCTGTCGAGATCGGCAAATGAAATGTTCTCGGTATTGACCTCGGGCGAGCCGGCCATGCCGTAAAGAGCCTGAACAAGAGCCAACTTTGTCAGCGCGGAATCGGGGCTGAACTGCGTCTCGGAAGTGCCCGCCATGTAGCCTTTTCTGTACATAAACTCGATTGCATCGTAATACTCCGAATCGGACGCGACATCCGTAAACGGGAAGTTTGCATCGGGCAGAGCGTCAAGGATTCTGTCGGCGATATGTCTGTGACCCGCTGCGGTCGGATGGTATGTGTCGCAAGTCGTGCCCGTTGTATCGACAAAGATATAGCCGTATTTCTCGGCGCCCTCTTTCATCGGCTTGTTCGCTATATCGACGACCATTTGTCCGAGATTGATGCTCTGGCTGTCATCCTTGTTCTCCTCGGTGTCTGTCGCTCCGTCGTCGCTCTTGACGCTCGTGTCGAACATTCCGATAACCATAAGCTGAACGTCGGGATTCAGAGCATATATATCCTCAATGACATGGTTCCAGTTCTCAAAGAAGTTTTCGACCCCGTATTTAAGCGCACGCGGGAGAACTCTGATAAGCTCGGGCATTGCGTCGGTAATCTTAGCGAGCTCAACTATTTTGTCGAGCTTATCGTTGACTATGCCGTTCTCCTTGAGAAGATCGCGCAGAGCCTTGACATACTTGCTGCAAGTGCCCTCTTTTTCGAGAATATCGGCGATGACCCATGTGAGATAAGTGCCGAAATCGTTTCCGCCGACACCGAGGGTAATAAGACCCGCCTGTGAAATTGCGCGGCGATACTCGGGGATCCTCGATTTCATGACCTCGGGGTTATGAGAATCGTGGAAAAGATAATCGTCGCCCGGATAATCGTCCTCGAGCATATAGCGGATATCTATCGTCCTGAATCCGGGGCAGGCCATCGGAACATAATTCACTCCGAGAGCATCGGCAACATACGCGCCGTATGAATTTTCAACGCGCTTGAACTCAGAGTCCACATACACAAGGTCGTTGTGACCGCTGGCGACGCTGTCGCCCAGAAGCACATATGTGCCGTAATCATAATACTTCTTTGCGTCTGCACTCTCGGTGCTGTCCGCGGCGAAGCAGACCGCGGAGCCGAAGGCCAATACGCATGTGAGAATCACTGCGACCGCCCTGCTTATAAACCTTTTCATTTTGATCCTCCTATCAAAATAGATAAAGCCGCACAGTCAAGAAACTGTACAGCTTTAAAGTAGCACAGATTTTTTTGAAAATCAATGCCCGAGGGCAAAAAAAACAAATTATCCTAAATCAGTAGGCATTGTTTTAAAAAAGTGCGGTCATCCGCCAAATTTACAGGGCTTATTCATCGGCTTATTCCGATTATATATTTCTCCGCTTCGACGCTGATAGGAGTATAAGCTTTTATCTCTTTTGTTTGCAGGTCGGCGGTCACGACCGCCTTATCCACACCAAGAATCATTTTGCCATTCTTTACAATCATATTGAAAACGAGATAAAATCCACAATCAAATTCCGTCTTTGCATCGATTCCGTTTTCCGATATTTCGAGCAAAATTGATTTGAGCTTTTCGCCGCCGCTTCTTGCGCTGACGCTGCCGGAAACGAGTATATATGCCCGCTCTCCGGTCGCATACCGCGCTTTAAAATCCAGATTTTCATCGCTGAATATTTTATGATGTTTGCAGTCGCGGTCTATCTAACTGATAATAAAAGCAATTTAGAATTAACCATCGAAAATGCCCAATTGGAGAAGGAAAACAATTCACTTAAAAATGAAAACAAACTTCTTAAAGCTGTTATCAATAAGGTATCTGACTTTATCGAGAAACACAATATGCCTGAGCCACTAAAAAGAGGATTAAAAGAAATAATAGACAGACTCACTTCATCAAAAGCAACCGAGTCGAGGTATGCATAGATAACCATCCGTGTTTCATTTTGGAAGCCTTTGTGGCAAAATGGAAAGGTCAAAAAGCATTATATCTTTTTCCGAGTATTTTTAACCTAAGAGGGTTACATCTATTTACGACGCAGAAAATTTTTTAAACCTTTCGATAAAGGAGTCTTGACTTTCAATAGCAAAAATGATATCATTATATCAAGATTTAATGATATCATTTGGAGGTGCAATGTTTGATTAAAGAGAATAAAGCGAATCGAACAAGACAAGTCCAATTCCGAATGGACCCAGATAAAGTAAAACGTTTGCTTGCAGCCATTGCCTATGATGACAATATGCATAGTATGGCAGATTTGTTTAACAACGCGGCTGATGAATACTTAGAAGAACACAAAGAAAATGGAGAGAAGAACAATGGCTGAAACCAAAATAATAGTAATACCCGAGGGTAAAATTTGCGACTATGTTGATGGAAAATTTCGTAATGATACGCCTGAAGAATATGTAAGGCAAACCATCGAAAAACGACTTGTAAATGAACATAAGTATTTGCCCAAGCAGATTAAAATCGAATATACTCTACAACTTGGTTCTCGTAAACCACGTGCCGATATTGTTATTTTCGATAAAGACTGTACCGAACGAACACAGGAAAATGTCAAGTTGATAATTGAATGTAAAAAAGAAACTGTTGAAGCACGCAATGCCAAAGATGGTGTTGAACAATTAAAATCATATATGTCTGCTTGCCCAAATTGTGAGTGGGGCATGTGGACAAACGGGAAGCAAAAAGAAGTATATCGAAAATATGTCAATGATAAAGGTCAAATTGATTTTATGGATTATAATGATATTCCTTCTGCCGATGGCAGTTTGGATGATATCAATCGACCTAAAAGAACATCTTTGAAAAATGCTTATGATGATAATTTGTTGTTTGTTTTTAAAACCTGCCACAACCATATCCACGTTAATGATGGCTTACAAAAACAACCGGCATTTTTTGAACTTTTAAAAGTTATTTTCTGTAAAATAGAAGATGAGCGCAACATACCCAATCCTTTAGAGTTTTACACTACATCAGAAGAGCGTTCAAATCCAGACGGTCAGCTTACGGTAAAAAAGCGCATATCTAAGATTTTTGAAAGAGTTAAGAAAAAGCACGGAAAGATATTTGATTCTAACGATGAAATCAAGCTTGCTCCACGTAGTTTAGCGTATATAGTTAGTGAACTTCAAAAATATAGTCTTCTTAACACTAATATCGACATTAAAGGGAAAGCATACGAAGAAATCGTTGGTGCTAACCTTCGTGGTGATAGAGGTGAATTCTTCACGCCTCGTAATGTTATGAAGATGGTTGTTGAGATGATAAATCCTAAGATGGACGAAAGAGTTCTTGACAGTTCTTGTGGCACCGGAGGTTTCTTGGTTACTGCAATGACACACGTTATTGCCGATTTGGAAAGGGAATTTTCTGCGCAAATTGGCCGTAATAAATGTGATTGGGATGGTGATTCTATTAGAGCATTTAATGACCGCATATCCGATATGGCTTCACATTACTATTTCGGGTTTGATATTAACCCGGATCTCGTAAAAGCAACCAAAATGAATATGGTTATGAATAATGACGGTAGTGGCAATATACTTCAGACTAATTCGCTTTTGCCTCCACACGAATGGACGGATGAATTCCGCACAAAATTAGCTGATGCTATCGGTGTTGATAAGAGTGAAATAAGAAATCATAATACTATTGCTTATTTTGATGTGATTGTTACAAATCCGCCATTTGGCAGCAAAATACCTGTGAAAGATAAAAACATATTGGAACAGTTTGAACTTGCTCACATTTGGGAAAACGACAAAAAGACAGGCACCTGGACAATGACAGAACGATTGCAGTCATCTGTACCGCCTGAAATTTTGTTCATTGAACGCTGTACTCAACTACTCGTAGATGGAGGCAGAATGGGAATTGTTCTTCCAGACTCGATTCTTGGTTCTCCTGGACTTGGATATATTCGTGAATGGTTGATAAAGAATCATCGTATTGTAGCAAGTATAGATTTAAACGCTGATACTTTTCAGCCTCGTAACGGCACGCAGACATCTGTTCTTTTCTTACAAAAGAAAACGAAGCAACAGAAAGATTCAGAGGAAAAATCAGGGAAAATGGCTGATTATAACATCTTTATGGCTATGGTTGAAAAAGTGGGTCACGATAAACGAGGAAATCCAATTTTTAAGAGAGATAAAGAGGGTAACGAAATACTTGTTCCGGATACTAACAGCGTTCTTGTGCTAGGAGATACAGGTACCGGCGAACGCACTGTATCTCATCAGCAAAAAAAGAAAGTTGAGGATGACCAAACACCTGATGTTCCCGAGATTTTCGCAAAATGGAAGCAACAGGAGGGAATAGCGTGGTAAACAGTAATTTGGCACACAAATTAGATAATGAAAATGCTATTGACGTTGAAACGAATGATATACCATTGAAATGGTGTTCAGTGTCTTTGTCGGATGTTATTTTTCGTGGTAAACGTCTTGAAGCAAGTGTTTTCGATGTAGAGGCAATACAAGCATTAGCGCTGATTAATAATGGCAAATATAAAACGGTACCATTATACGGAGATCAAGGAATTGTCAACAAAGCACATTACGGCAATAGATTAAAAAGGAACTATGTAACACCTGAACACGAGAACAGCATAGGATTTATCGGTAGTTCTGAAATGTTGGACATATATCCAAGACCTGTAAAATTTATGGTTGATGGAGAAAAAGTTCACGACTTGCACGTCAAAGAGGGAACCGTTCTGTTATCCCGTTCTGGAACAATAGGCAATGTAACTTTTGTAAATAATACACTTTCAAAATTTCTTGTTAGTGAGCATGCAATTCGTTTGGAATGTACAGATAATTCTGGTTATGTATATACATTTCTAAAAACTAAAATCGGCAAAAAATTAGTTTGCTCAAATATTTACGGAGCTGTTATTCAGCAAATAGAACCAGCGCACCTGACAATGGTACCTGTGCCTGATGCACCAAAGGAAATCAAAGAAAGAATACATAATCTTATTGTCAAATCTTTCAAATTGCGTGATGAATCAAACGAATTGATTGACCAAGCGACAACCTTACTTATTGATGAATTGAAGTTGCCTCCTATAAGCGAATTCAAACAAAATAATATTAAAAATTCAGCAAATGTAAATGCATTTAGCATCAAATTAAGTGACTTGAATGGTCGTGCAGATGCATCTTATCACCTGCCGATTGTTGACGCTATTATTAAGCACTTAGAACAATATTCTGCTGAAGTGACTACAATCGGTGACAATCGCATTAGTTCTGATGTAATATTACCTATGCGCTTTAAACGTGTTTATGTAGAAGAAGGATACGGAAGAGTACTGTTGGGTGGAAAGCAATTATGTGAGCTTGACCCATCAGTAAAAAAGTATTTATCACAATCAAAGCTTAATAAAATCATATCAAAACTTGAAGTGGCTCAAAACACGACACTTATCACTAGAAGTGGCACTATTGGAAGAATAGCTTTAGTACCTAAACATTGGGAACATTGGATTCCTTCCGATCATATAATTCGTGTTATTCCTGCTAATAATGGCATTGCTGGTTATTTAAATATTTTTCTATCCTCTGAATACGGACAACGGTTAATAACCCGTTTTACCTATGGATCTGTAGTTGATGAAATAGATGATAACCACGTTAGACAAATCGTTATTCCGTTGTTAAAAAATAAAGATGTTCAGAAAAAAATCAATGATTTGGCTTTAGAAGCTAGCCAAAAACGCTATGAAGCATATATGTTAGAGCAAGAAGCCTTGAAAATCATGAATGAGGAAGTAATATACGCAAAGTGATTTTACAGGTCTTAGGGTGTCCCTAACGAGGTGTTTGGTAGTGTAGCTGTCCGAACACACTGCTTGCTGAGTTGGTTCAAAGCGGGCAAGCTACCGTTTGGATATCCAAATGGTCTGCTCGCTAAGATTATACAAACAGTTTTCATTGGCATTTTTATAATTGTGTTTTGTGGTGAAAAAAGAAAAACATAAAAACGACACGAGTTTATGGATTTAACAGAGCGGGACAAAATATTTCCGCTGCAATGAATTCTGCCGTGGACAATTTAATTGAATCCGGTTGTGTTGAGGAAATTGAGGGTAAACTGAGAATTAAGCAGTAATTTTAACAAATTATTATAGTAATAGCAAATCTCCGTAGAGCAATCTGCGGAGATTTGCTTTGTTCAAAAGGTCTCCTTAAATAAAGAGGTGTATTTGAAATATAGACTATAAGTTCTGACTGTTAGGTTAATATCGGATGTTCGGGTATACATTATTCAAAAAGATATGTAGAAAAATAAGTGATATTATAAAAAGATTTGATGTTATACAGAATAAAATATCCCTCACAGAATCAACTGTGAGGGGTATTATCATATCATATTGAAATGTTTTAAGGCGTCCATAATGGCGTTCTCTTTTTCTGGAGGGCAGTTGGGGGCTTTGCTGTTTTGACTCTTTGGCTTATTGTATGCCTCGCCGACATCGAGTCCGCACTTGCGTTTAACCTGTGAAATGTTGAGAGTTGATACCTTTAAGCCGTGCTTATGAAGAACGTAGGATTTAATCTCTTCGTAAGTCCCGTGAGTCTTTAACGAGCCAAGCTCAAGCTCTTCCGGTCTAACCTCTATAACAACGTGTTCTTTGGTTGATATGTTCCTGACCAATAACGCAACAGTCTCCACATGATTCGTATGCGGGAACATATCGACGGGCTGAATCTTTTCGACTTTATAGCCGCGCTTTGTCAGAAAGCGCAGGTCGCGCTGCTGGGTCTCGGGGTTGCAGGAGATATAGACCACCTTTTTTGGCGCGAGGGTCACAAGCGACGACAGGAAGCACTCATCGCTTCCTGCGCGCGGCGGATCCATAAAAACTATGTCCGCTTTCTCCCCGTCCTGCACCATGCCGAGCATAAACTCGCCTGCATCGTCGCAGAAGAATCGGACGTTCTTTATCCCGTTGCGTTTGGCGTTGGCTATGGCGTCATGGACGGCGTCGCGATTGAGCTCAACGCCTATTACCTCGCCCGCCCGCTTCGACGCGACGAGCCCTATTGTGCCGATACCGCAATAGGCATCGATGACCTTTTCGCTCCCGGTCATGCCGGCATATTCCATCGCTGTGTTATAAAGCACCTCGGTCTGCACCGGGTTTATCTGATAAAATGAGCGCGGAGATATCCTGAATGTAAGTCCGCAAAGCTCATCCTCGATTTTGCCCGTGCCGTAGAGCACATTCTCGCGCTCACCGAGCACAAGGCTCGTCTGATACGGGTTTATGTTATGGACTATCGTTGTTATGTCGGGATGCTCCTTGCGAAGAGCTTTTACGAAGTTGTTCTTCGCGGGAAAAATCGGACCTGATGTGACGAGCACGACCATTATCTGATTTGTCTTGAATCCGCGCTTGACGAGGACATGACGAAGTGTACCGCCGCCGCTTCGCTCGTCATACGGCTGTATTCTGAAACTTTTCAGCATATTGCGGATCGAGACGATTATCTCATCCGCTTTTCTGTCCTCGGTGAGGCACGAATCGACGCAGACTATGCTGTGCGTGCCGGACTGATAGACTCCGGAAATTATCTTCCCGTTTCTCGCCGTGGCAAACGCCGCCTGTACCTTGTTGCGATAATGATACGGTTCAGCCATGCCGATTATCGGCTCGACATGGGCGAACTCGCCGAGCAGTTTTTCCACCTTGCGCTGTTTGAATTTCAGCTGCTCCGCGTAGCTCAGATTCTGCAGCTGGCATCCGCCGCATTTTTTATATAGAGGACACTTCTTTTCTTCAGTCATATCAAAATTCCATTCAAAAATATATTTTATACTCGCTAAAAAACGGGGCTAACACATATGCGCAGTCCCGTTTTTTGTTATTTATCCTGCTCCGCTTTGTGCTCGGCTTTTTCTTTTTCCTTCTGTGCGATATCGTTGGTGTTTATCGAGTTGCGATAGACAACGAATCTGTCATAGAGGAACTCGGTCACAAGATTCGTTGCCATGCAAAGAACCTGAACGAGATATGTGTTCCACTCAAGAGTACCCGTAGCATATTTCGTAAACCATGTTGTCAGCGGGGTGAACACGCAATAGAACGCCGCGACCTTGAGCATGGCGATCGGAACATTGTTTGCCGACTTGAATGTAAACTTGCGGTTGAAAGTGAAATTCCAAAGCACGGAGAGAACAAGAGAAATGAGATACGATATCTCCGGCTTCAAATGAAACACTTCATTGAAAAGCGCGTCAGACGCAAACTGAATTATTCCCGCAGAAGCCGAGAACAGAGCAAATTTGACAGTCTGAAGAATGTTTTCCTTTGTGCTGAGCTTCTGATTTTCGGCAGCACCCTGCGTTTCTTTTTTCTCGTCTGACATAAGTTATCTCCCCTTTTATGTTTTTACAGATTCCCGGCATTTCTGAGCATCTCTTCGGCCGATTTGAGCTGAAGTTCGGTGACATCGAGTCCACCGGTTATCCTTGCTATTTCATATTTTCTGCCCTCTGTGTCGAGGCGTTCGACCTTTGTATAGGTCTTGCCGTCCGAGACGGATTTGCTGATTCTCATGTGGCAGTCCGCCTGCGCCGCTATCTGAGCGGAATGGGTGACGCATATGACCTGCCTGCCGCGCGAGACCTCTTTGAGCTTCATGGCAACTTTCTGCGCCGCTCTGCCGCTGAGTCCCGCGTCTATCTCATCGAATATCATCGTATCGAGTCCGTCTCTGCCGGCGATAACGCTCT
>ENA-OQHI01000861-OQHI01000861.1-human-gut-metagenome-genome-assembly--contig:-NODE-861-length-16825-cov-4.647898_pt1 | contig 16825 bp, 11 predicted proteins | sample MGYA00242561_ERZ504713 | MGnify/ENA primary metagenome ERZ504713 (study PRJEB26092, sample SAMD00036217) | human gut metagenome | host: Homo sapiens | study: EMG produced TPA metagenomics assembly of... | reverse complement strand
GTACTTCTAGTTCGATTTATAAAGATCCAGATTCTGACGCATCTGAATCAGTATTTTCTTCTCCAGCCGGCTGACCTGCACCTGACTGATTCCCAGCACCTTCGCAACCTCTGTCTGTGTCTTATCCTCGAAAAACCGCAGCCGTATCAATTCCTGTTCCATCTCCCCCAGCTTTTCCATTGCCTGTCCGACTAAGATCCGGTTCATGATATTTTCCGCTGCCACTTCCGACTGTGCTTCATCCACCAACCGCTCCACCAGACTGACCTGTGTCCCATCCTTGCCACAGATTGTCTGCTGGATGGATTCCACCTCCCGGTTTGCCTCCGTCGCCATCACGATATCCTCGACACAAAGCCCCGTATAGTCTGCCAGCTCATCCAGCGTTGCCTCTCTTCCATATTTGTGCAGCAACGCCTCCTTCGCTTTGCTGATCTGATAGCCATTTTGTTTTAAGATACGTGACACCTTGATCGCACCATTATCCCGCAGAAACCGCTTGATCTCCCCGGCAATCAACGGAACTGCATAGGTGGAAAAGCAAACCTCATAGCTGCAGTCGAATTTATCCACCGCTTTGATCAGCCCGATGGTTCCGATCTGAAACAGATCTTCCGATTCCACACCTCTGTTTTGAAATCGGCGAACGATACTCCAGACAAGCCCGACATTCTCTTCCACCAGTATGTCCCTCGCCTCCTTATCCCCTTCGTGTGCTCTCTGTATCAATCTGAGGGTACGCTCCATAGGGCCTCCTTTTATGCAAATGGCTGCTGTGTCTGTCCGATTGTCTTTTTCATCCGGACAATTGTTCCCACACCTGCTTCCGATTCCACTTCCACCTGATCCATAAATGCTTCCATGAAAGCAAAACCCATCCCGGAGCGATCCAGATCCGGTCTTGTTGTATACATGGGTTCCATCGCCTTTTTCACATCTGCAATTCCCTTCCCGTCATCTTCCACCTCTACATACAAGGTCCGGTCACTGACTCGACAGCGGATCCGGATCTTTTTCACCTGGTTGTCATATCCGTGAATAATTGCATTTGTAATTGCTTCAGATACAGCGGTCTTGATATCAGCCACCTCTTCCAGTGTGGGATTTAACTGTGTCGTAAACGCCGCTACTGCCACTCTTGCAAATGATTCATTACTGGATCTGCTGTCAAACGTAATCATCATTTCATTCTTCTGTTCCATCGTTTCTCCCCCTTATTTGCTTTCCTTCCAGTTTCGTTCTTTTTCTACTTCAATCACCTTTGTCACTCCTGCAAGATGCAAAATTCTCCAGATTCGATCGCTGACGTGGGTCACTGCCACACTGCCTCCAAGCAGCCGCAGCTTTTGATACCGTCCCATGATCACTCCGATCCCTGAGCTGTCCATGAATCCGGTGTCTCGAAAATCAAATTCAATCCGCTGAATATTCTTCTCGCCGATCATGCGATCTGCTATTCCCGGAATCTGCCCCGTGGTATGGTGATCCAGTTCTTTCGGCATCCGTATGACCAGAGTCCGCCCCTTCACCTGAAATTGTTCCATAAATATCCTCCCCTTTTCTGATTATTTATAACGGTTTCATATCTTTACAAAAAAACGGGGGAAATACAAATTCTTTTGTATTTCCCCCGTTTTGAGGTTTCTCTTATTGTCCGTTTTCTCCGGAAGTTCCTTCGGCTTCTCCTCCATTGCCGTTCTGATCGGCTCCGGTCTCGCCTGTATTCTGTGTATCTGCTGTATCACCTGCACTGCTTTGTTCTGCAGTATCCTGTGAAACAGTCTCCTGATTCCCTGTCCGATCCTGTGTCTGTGCAGTTTCTGTTCCGGAACTGTTTTTCTGACCAACGCTGTCAAATCCCTTTCCACCGTTATCAATATATTTCTGTGCGGTGGAAGCACGTTTTGTTCCCGGAAACTGGTCTACGATCTTCTGGAAAATCTCCACTGCTTTATCATACTGTTCGTCAAGCCGATAAGAATGCGCCAACAGATTTAATACTTCATAATCGCTGTCATCCATCTCCAGTGCCTGATTCAAATCTGTAATTGCCGTCTCATAATCCTTGGCATAAAATGCCTGTTCACCCTGACTTTTCAGATTATTCTTCATCGTTGACTGGATACTCTTGTAAATTGAATCATAAATTTCTTTTGCATCTACAGACAGCAGATCTGCCTGCACATTCTGCAGAACATTCGCTGCCGAAGTATAATTTCCACTCTGAAAAGCGGCATATGCTTTAATCAGATTCTCATAACTGCTTGTCTGATTCTGGGCATCCTCAATCTGCTGCTGGGCAGATGCCACCGTCTCTTCAGACTGATCAATCTGTTCCTGGAGCTTATTCATCTCAGCAGACTGTGTCGCCATAGTGTTGCTGTAGCTTACAACTTTTTCGTTTGCCGCTTTATTGATCCGCTGTGTGTTTGCAGGTACCATCAAGAACCATACCAGACATGCTCCCACCAGAAAACCAAATCCAAGATTCAGCAGTGTCGCTGCCATGGAACTTTCACGGAAGGTCGGTGGCTGGATCACCACATCATTTTCTGTCCGATAGGCAATCGACTGATTACCCGAAACCTTTTCTTCCTTCTCACGCAGACCAAATGCCCACCTTCTTGGTTCCAGGCTGGTAATTGTTCCGGTCTGTTCGTCTACTTCCCGCAAAAAGCGCAGCGTTGTGGAGTTTGTCTTATCAATCTTCGCCGCTTTTTTCAGAATTCGTCTTGCTTTTTCATATTCTTCTTTTTTCAGGTAGATCAGGGACAGCAGATGATATCCCTTGATCAGCTTCGGATTCTGATTCAGAATCTTTTTCAGCTGGATCACCGCCACATCCTCACTGCCTTTGCGACAGCATTGCAGACTGTCATTATACTTTTTGATAGTCTGATTGATCACATCCAGTTTGTTGGCATTCTGCTGCAGCCGTTCGATATACTCGGAAGCGATGTTATTTTCCGGCATGATATTTTTACTGATGATCCATTCACTCAACGCTGCCACTGCCTCACCGGTCTCAAAATATACCAGTCCCAGCAGGTTTCTCGCCTGAACATTCAGCTTGTTAAACTTCAGACTGCGTTTTAACAGATCAATGGCTCCGGACAGATCCCGGATCTGTGCCTTGTCCAGTCCCAGATTGTAATAGGTATTGGACAACTGCCAGATTTTCTTCTGTACTTCCACATGAAAGCCGCAGCTCGTACAGTAATCCGACTTTCCGATCGGAGCTCCGCAATTCATACAATTCATGTTTTACCCCTTATTCTTTCCGGTCTTTTTTCTCTGTTTTCAGCATCTCCTGCAGGATATCCACGATATCGGTCAGATCCCGTGTATATACCGCACTCTCGATCTCGTCTACATCAAGACAGGGTTTGAATTTTTTCAATTCCTCTTCGTAATTAATCATTCTTTTCTCTCCTATGCTTCTGGATTCTTCTGAAGGTACTCCTTGATCTCACCTACCAGATAAAGAGATCCAACGCAGAATAACATTCCATCGCCCTTTAAAGACAACGCTTTTTCAAATGCCTCTCCTACATTTGCCTCGGCGATCACCTGTTCACATCCGTCTTCCTTGAAAAACTCTGCCAGTTCCGTAGCCGGTACAACTCTGCTGCCGCCAACTTCTGTGGCAACTACTGCTCTCGGACGGATCTTTTCGCTGACTGTACGGATCATTTTTTCATAGTCCTTATCAGCCACTGCCGAAAATAACAGCGTGATCGGATGTTCTTTTCCAAAATGACACGCCGTCTCCACAAACCGCGCCACACCATCTGCATTGTGTGCCCCGTCTACGATCACATCCGGTAAAACAGTCTCCATACGACCTTCCCAGTGCGTATTTTTCAATCCCTCGATCAGCTTTTCCAACGGAATCTTATGCACATCCCGCAGCTGTTCCATCGTGAAAAACGCCAGCGATGCATTCATCATCTGGTACGGTGCAATATATGGAATCGACAGTTGAACAGTATTATAATACTTACAATGAAAGGAAAAATCAATGCCCTCTCTTGTATTTTTCTGCATTTCATACATGTCCTCGGTCAGTGCAAATGCCGGGGAACCCAGTTCGTTGGCACGTTTTTCAATCACTTCGGAAGCCTCCGGCTGATGTCCGTCATAGATCACCGGAACCTGTGGTTTGATGATTCCTGCCTTTTCACCGGCAATTTTTCCGATGGTGTCTCCCAGATATTCCACATGATCCAGACTGATAGAAGTAATGATGCATGCCAGCGGATGATCTACAGTGTTGGTCGCATCCAGTCTTCCGCCAAGGCCGGTCTCCAGAACCACATAATCCACATTTGCTTCTTTAAAAACAACCATTCCCATCAGAAACAGTGTCTCAAAATAGCTCGGGTGATCCAGTCCGTCTTCCTGTGCCTTTTTAATAATCTTCTGTACTTCTTCAAAAGCTTTTACAAACCGTTCATCGGAAATCATCTCTCCGTTGATTTTAAAACGTTCATTGATCTTTACCAGATGTGGCGAAGTAAATAAACCAACTTTGTAACCTCCTGCGCGGAGCATGGAATCCAGATATGCACAGACGCTTCCTTTTCCATTGGTTCCCGCCACATGGATCACCTGCATCTGATTCTGGGGATTGCCCAGACGCTTCAACAGTGCCTTCGTGTGATCCAGCGGATTTTTCGATGTAAACTTCGGTATCTCTTCAATATAATCTACGATTTCTCTATAATTCAAAATTACCACCACTTTATCTAATGTATTTGTCCGGTTTCCCGGTACTTTCCATTATATAATAGTGGTGGTAATAATCAAGTAAATTATGTCGCAACTTTTGACTTTTTCCAGTTTTCGTAATACCGGAAGCCGGTCTTTTCTCAGGATTCCGGTGTGGACGCAGGTGCCGGTGTCAGAGACAGATCCGGTGTTGTTTCCTCTGTTGGCGTTTCTTCCGCTGCCTGCCCGTCATCCTCTGTTTGCTCTGCATGCTGTTCCTTCAGCCGCTCAAGCATCTCTTTTGCTGATTTTTTTGCCTGATAGTTTTCCTGTGACATCAGTTCTCCATTATCCTCATTGTATGTAAGATAATCGGTTCGTGACAGCACTTTCTTTGTGGAACTGTTACTCTGTGTCGCAACTGACACCTGATCGCCATCTGCCAGTTCCACATTCTGCACCAGCAGCTGTGTCGGACTGATGTACTGTGTTTCCTGCAGTTCTTTGTTAATCTCCAGTCTGCTCGCTGCCGTAAAATTGGTTCCATAGACATAATAGCTTCCATTTCCGATGGACTCCAGCCGTTCCAGTGTTGCAGGATAGATCCCAAGCTGCATCTTTGTTGCCTCAAACGGATTCTCACCACCGTAAACATACTGTTTTCCATACAGGATATCATACTGCAATGCCTGCAGATCCAGCTGATAATTCCTGCTTCCTTTTCTGGTCTGATGATAGTTAAAGACCGTTCCCTCATGAATCCCCAGACGATTAAACACTTCCGCTGCCATCTGGTAAGCGGCAATGTTTTTGTCTTTTTTCTTCATGTCGAAGTTGCTCCACATCACATATTTTGTCTGGAACAGATAACGGTTTTTCATGTCCTCCACTTTCAGATCCATGGTCGGCAGATGATCTCCATACATAACGAGAACCACCCGCTCATCCAATTCAGAGAGACGATCCGTCAGTTCTTTGACAAACTGATCCATCTCGTGAAGCTGATTTACATAATATTCCCATGCATTATTTTTCTCTTCAGATTCCGCTCCCGTTACTTTGATCTCCGGATCAGAAAGTACCGGTTCGGTTGGATAATCTCCATGTCCCTGTACCGAGATCGTATATACATAATCCGGACCTTCTGTGGATTCCATGGTCTTAAAAATTTCATCAGTCAGAATATGATCTTTCACCCATCCCATCGGTGTGGTATCACTGATGTCCGGCATATATTCCTCAGAAGTAAAGGTGTCAAATCCAAGTCTGGAAAATACGGTTCGTCTTCCGTAGAAATTCGCTTCATTGTTATGGATCGCATGAGTACTGTAACCGAGCTTCTTAAGATCATAGGCTGCGCTCTCGCAGGTCGTCTCTTTCAGAATCGTCTTATACGGATACTCTCCCGCCCCAAAATAATGAAGACTCATACCGGTGATAGATTCAAACTCCGTATTCGCGGTTCCCGCACCTACTGCCGGCACTTTGTAGTAGCCGGAAGAATATTCCTCACTTAACTTTCGGAAGTTCGGGATCGGATCCTCGGAAAAAGAAAGAAAATTCACTTCGGTCGGATCGATAAATGTTTCCAGCTGTAAAAACAGGATGTTGACATCCGTATTCTTTTTCTTGGTTTCCTTGATCTCACCTTCACTGTTCACGATATCTTCCATCAATGCTTTAGAATATCCGTTCGGCTCATTGATTCCGGTATCGAAAATTGTAACTGCCAGACAGTATGGATAACCGTAATCCTGATATGCATACGCAATATTTCCAAAATACGTGGATAACAGACGATTATCAATCGCCAGCTTACTTGTCAACGCAAAAATTGCCACACCAGCAACAATCAGCGGAATATTCAGCCAGTAGCGCATCTTTCCCTGAAATTTCCAGCCTTTTCGGAACATCCAGATGAAAAATAACAGCAGGACACCAAGCCCGACCAGTACGGCAACCACCAGTCCCGGGGACAGATACTTGTTCAGAATACGCATTGCGTCATTAATCAGTTTCAGATCCGGTCCGGTAAATGGAGTTACACGGTTTAACAGTAAGAATCCGTTCACGCATCCCAGAATAAACCAGAAACATCCCACGATAGTTCTGGCAAGGATTCTGTGTCTAAACAGATATACCACAAGGCTTGTGGTAAAAATTAAAAATGCATTGTATAAAAAGATCAGAGGGCTTCCTGTCATATACTGCCAGGCTTCCCGCAGCGAATGACGGGAAAGCGCCTCGATTACCAGATACAGTACACAGCACCCCAGAAACTGCAGGGGTACAGACAACAAGTTACAGATCCGAATCACCTGATTGCGGGTAGGTTTTTTCAGATTGATTTTTTTCATGTTTTTTTCTGCTCCTATCTGCTGCGTAAATACAGAAGCGTACCTGAAATCTCATCGTATTCAGATACGCCCCAAAAATCAGTTCGAAACACGCGCTACATGTTCCGAACCGATATCGCGGCAATCACCGGTGTCTCATGTAATTGCATGGACTTTGACTCGTTGCTCGCATAACTTACCGCAGCTGTGCCAGTCTTTCTTTTACCTGTTCCATCATCTGTGTGTATTTTTCCAGCTTTCCTTTTTCCTCATCAATCTTGGCCTGTGGGGCTTTGCTGATGAAACGTTCGTTACTCAGCATACCGTTGACACGGGCCAATTCTTTTTCCAGACGTCCTTCCTCTTTTTCCAGACGCTGGATCTCTTTTTCAATATCCACCAGTTCTGCAAACGGAATATAGATTACCGCCTGCGGAATTACTGCAGATACTGCATCGTCTGCGATACCGTTCTTATCAGACTGTACCAGAACTTCACTTGCAGATGCCAGTGTTGCAAAGAAGATTTTACCCTTTTCAAAGGTTTCTCTTACAGATGCATCTTCTGCCACTACATATACGGTAGCTTTTTTGCTCGGCGGTACATTCATCTCGGTACGTACGCCACGGATGCTTCTGACTGCCTCTTTAATCATCTCAACATCTTTTTCATCCTGTTTGAAATCCCACTCTTTTTTCCATTCCGGCCAGGAAGCGATCATAATGGATTCTTCTTCCGGATTCAGAGTACAGTAAATTTCTTCTGTGATAAACGGCATGTACGGATGCAGCAGTTTCAGTGCACCGCCAAGAACCGTTTTCAGTGTCCACAGTGCTGCTGCCTTTGTGGTATCCTCGTCGTTATAAAGACGCGGTTTTACCATCTCGATGTACCAGTCACAGAATTCTTCCCAGATAAAGTCATATACTTTCTGTACCGCAATACCCAGTTCAAATTTTTCCATGTTATCGGTAACGTCTTTTGCTACATCATTGAACTTGCACAGAATCCACTTATCTGCAGCCGTCAGGTTTGCAAGATCCATAGAAGACGGAACTTCCGCTTTTTCCAGGTTCATCATGATAAAACGGGAAGCGTTCCATACTTTGTTTGCAAAGTTTCTGCTGGACTCTACACGCTCCCAGTAAAAACGCATATCGTTACCAGGTGCATTACCGGTCATTAATGTAAGACGCAGGGCATCCGCGCCGTACTTGTCGATGACTTCCAGCGGATCGATACCGTTACCCAGAGATTTACTCATCTTTCTTCCCTGTGAATCTCTTACCAGACCGTGGATCAGTACGTGATGGAAAGGTGCTTTCCCAGTCTGTTCCAGAGCGGAGAATACCATACGGATAACCCAGAAGAAAATGATATCGTATCCGGTTACCAGTACATCTGTCGGATAGAAATATTCCATCTCTTCGGTATTGTCCGGCCAGCCCAGTGTGGAAAATGGCCACAATGCGGAGGAAAACCAGGTATCCAGAGTATCTTCATCCTGATGGAAATGATTTTTTCCACATTTCGGGCAGATCTTCGGCATCTCTTTTGCCACTACGGTCTCACCGCAGTCATCACAGTAATAAGCCGGGATTCTGTGTCCCCACCATAACTGACGGGAGATACACCAGTCACGGATGTTTTCCAGCCAGTGCAGATAAGTCTTATCAAAACGTTCCGGAACAAACTGAAGATCGCCGTCTTTCAAAGTGTCAATAGCTGCTTTTGCCATCTCGTCCATCTTTACAAACCACTGTGGTTTGATCATCGGCTCTACGGTTGTACCACAACGGTCATGGGTTCCTACACTGTGACTGTGGGGTACTACTTTTACCAACAGTCCCAGATCTTCCAGATCTTTCACCATAGCTTTTCTTGCTTCATAGCGATCCATGCCTGCATATTTTCCACCCAGATCGTTGATGGTTGCATCATCGTTCAGAATGTTGATTTCTTCCAGATTATGACGTTTTCCTACTTCAAAGTCATTCGGGTCATGTGCCGGTGTGATCTTTACACATCCGGTTCCGAACTCTTTGTCTACATACGCATCGGCGATCACCGGAATCTCACGGTCGGTCAGCGGCAGTTTCAGCATCTTTCCTACCAGATCTTTATATCTGTCATCTTCCGGGTTTACCGCTACTGCGGTATCTCCCAGAAGTGTCTCCGGACGGGTCGTTGCGATCTCTACGAATTTTCCTTCTTCTCCAACTACCGGGTAGTTAATGTGCCAGAAGAATCCGTCCTGATCCTCATGTTCTACCTCCGCGTCAGAGATAGAGGTCTGGCATACCGGACACCAGTTGATGATACGGGATCCTTTGTAGATATATCCTTTGTTGTACAGACGGATAAATACTTCCTGCACCGCTTTGGAACATCCTTCGTCCATCGTGAAACGCTCTCTTTCCCAGTCCGCAGATGCGCCCAGTTTTTTCAGCTGGTTAATAATCTTTCCGCCGTACTCTTCTTTCCATGCCCAGGCATGTTTTAAGAATTCTTCTCTTCCGATCTCGTTTTTGTCGATGCCCTGTTCTTTTAATTTGTTGATAACCTTAACCTCTGTAGCGATTGCCGCATGGTCGGTTCCCGGCTGCCACAGTGCTTCGTATCCCTGCATCCTCTTGAAACGGATCAGGATATCCTGCATAGTCTCATCCAGTGCATGGCCCATATGCAGCTGTCCTGTTACGTTTGGCGGCGGCATAACAATGGTAAATGGTTTCTTCGCTTTGTTTACTTTTGCATGAAAATAGCCGCTGTCCAGCCATTTCTGGTATAAACGGTCTTCGAGTCCTTTCGGATCGTAAGTCTTTGCCAGTTCTTTACTCATGGTTGTCTCCTTTGTCTTTTTGAAGATTAGAAACGCCCTCCACTCAGATGTTCTCATCTGTGTGAAGGGCGAATGTCTCGCGTTACCACCTTGCTTATATGAAACAACAAGCGTTCCATACATCTCATTATCCGATAACGGGGATCAGCCGTGAAAGCTTACTGATTTTCTGTCTGAAAACGGTAACTGTTCAGCATCTTCACAGTTACAATCAAAAACGTTCAGTCTTCCGGTTCCAAAGCTACCTTCGATATTGTCTGCCGGGGATCTCTCACAGCCACGAAGTTCCCTCTCTTTGCGGGGTACAATATCTACTCCTCTTTGTCACTACCTTTTTCTCTGTACCTCTTCCTGTTTTTGAAACAGTTTCGGCTGACATTACTATAGTAGGCTTTTTTTCTTTTGTCAAGGTTTTTGTTGATACCAGGATCAAAAGTTCGGAAATCTGACGCAAGCTTGCTTGCACGAAGATTTATGAACTTTGGATCCGCCAAAACATGAGTAAGTAGCCATTTTTCGAAGAAAAATGAGCGGATTACGAATGTTTTTGAGGATTGCGGGAGTACAAAGTACGGAGCAATCCGGTATCAAAGGGGCAAAATGCTTTTTGCCCCAACATCTTTTACCGAATATCGTAAACGCTTCGCAGTTTCAGACCGTCCGCAAGCTGCTCTTTTACCTGGTTCTCCCAGTCTGCAGGATCTTCCACTTTTCTTGATGCTTTGCCAAGAATCTTTACCCTCTTTTCTCCCGCACTCATATCAAAATAGTTGTCCGACAGGATCAGATCTTCGGACGCATTCAGGATCTCCACGCCTTTCGCGTAGGCTTTCGCGCTGACTACGATCTCGTCTCCCTCGATCCGATATGACAGCTGCGGATCCAGATAATGGAAGTACTTCGGATAAGAGAAGATCACGCTGCCCTCAGAGATGCAGGTATCACCCTCCCATGCCTCATAGCTTACATACTGGCCGAATACATCCACATCCGGGTATTCTTCTTTATCCAGCCATACACTGGAAAGTGCCGGCACCGTTACTTCTCGCTCCTCTGCTTTCACAACAGATGCATCGGCGTTTCGAAGTGCCCATTTTACCAGAACTTTCTTATCTTCCAGGGTCTCGTTGGTCACATTCAGGCGGATAGATTTTTCATATACAAAATGTTCACGGTTCATATTCGCTTCCGCAGTCATCCAGTTCTGTTCTTCACAGGATACCATCACCGGTGCAAAGAACCGTTTTGCATAATAATGCAGGGCTTTCCATCTTCCCTCATAATCTACCGATGCCCAGGAAGCTACCGGCCAGCAGTCATTTAACTGCCAGTAGATCGCACCCATACATCTGCCCCTGTTTCTTCGGAAATGTTCCACCCCGTACTTGATAGCTTCTGCCTGCAACATCTGGGAAGCATATAATAACGTGGTAAATTCGGTTGGATAGCGGAATGTCTGCTGTAGATAATTCAGGATCTTTCCGTTTGCGCCTGCATTTCTCTGATGTTTTTCCATAACATAAGAGAAAATGTTCCAGTCTGCCGGATCATCGGTAAAAGTTTTGATTGTCTCAAAAGACGGGAAGGACTGGAATCCAAATTCACTTGCATAGCGGAAATAGTAATTCCGGTAATCTGAGAACGGCTTGTTTCCATGCCATACATCCCAGTAATGCACATCACCACGGTTCGGATCTGACGGATCATCGAAGCATCCGCCGGAAGACGGACTTGCAGGCCAGTAGAAGGTTTCCGGATCGTATTTCTTCAGAATCTCCGGAATCACGCGCTCGTACATGAAGAGATAATCGCGCACCTCGCTCGGTTTGGTTACCCACTCGCCCTGTTTTACAAACATTTCCATCTCATTGTTACCACACCACAGTCCCAGGGATGCGTGATGACGTAATCTTTTTACATTATCAATAAATTCTTCCCGGATATTCGCCTCAAAGTCCGGTGTCAAATCATAGACTGCACAGGAAAACATAAAGTCCTGCCATACCATCAGTCCCAGTTCATCACACAGATCATAGAACCAGTCTTCCGGATAGTAACCGCCACCCCATACGCGGACTGCGTTAAAGTTGGCTGCCTTACACTGTTCCAACAGTTTTCTTGTAGTTTCCGGTGTCACACGACCCAGGAGATGATCTTCCGGGATATAGTCTGCACCCATGGCAAAGATATCCTTTCCGTTCACCTGATGAGCAAAACTCTCGCCCCACTCATCCGGATGAATATCCATCGTCATCGTGCGAAGACCAATCTTTCTTGTCCATCTGTCCACCGGCTGTCCGTCTTTTGCCAGCGTTACGTTCACTTCATATAATGGCTGTTCGCCCACACCGTTTGGCCACCAGAGCTTCGGCTGTTCGATCACCAGATCCTCCGGGGTATCTTTTGCAATGATCTTTGTACCATCCGGTGCTGTCACAGTTACTTCATAGGTATAGCCATCTGCCTCTTTTCCCACCGGGATCTCTTTTCTGAGATCCTCTTTCGGGTTTCTGCTCACATCAAAATGCAGGGTTACTTTTCCCTCTTCATGTTCCTGACGGATATACACGCTGTCTATTCTGCCTTCGGTCATCGTCAGCAGATATACCGGACGAAAGATTCCCGCATCCGGCAGATGAGCACCCCAGTCCCATCCGAACATGCAGTGTGCTTTGCGGATATGCACAAAGCCATCCATCGCATCTTCACTTCCGTGTGTCGGCTGCTTTTCGTATGCTTCTTTAATATACTCCAGCGGAGAATGGAAATACACACGCAGGATATTTTCTCCTGCTTTCACCTTTCCTGTTACATCAAACTCCCAGGTTCTGTGCATGTTATATGTATTACCGATTTTTTCTTCATTCAGATAGATATCACAGATCGTATCCAAACCTTCAAAGCGAAGCCACTGTCTCTCGCCTTCCTGTGCTTCGGTTCCCTCAAACACGGTCACATACTCATAATCTTTTTCCATCAGATCCAGTGCTCTATATTCATTGTCCTTCCAGAACGGATCTTCCATCTGTCCGTTTCTTAACAGATCTGTATACACAGTTCCCGGAACCTGCGCCGGATACCACTGTGCATCGCCTGCAGTATGCATCTTCCATACCGTTGCAAACTGCTGTTTTTTCGTTGTAAAACCCTCCATATTATTGCCTCCATTTTTGTTTTCCGTAGCTGTTTTTACAGTTACTTTACTATCTCAGTGTACCATGAAGTTCCAGTGCTTTCAATTGCAAAAGTTATTTTTCTATGCAGCCATATGTTGCAGATTTTTCACATGAAAAGCACAAAAAAAGAAGCCTTTTCAGGCTTCCATTTTCAAGGCTAACCGGATGAAACCATCCTGCTTCTGCACAAGATCCAAGAGGAATCTATATCACTTGGTTGCGGAGGTAAATGATACAGTAGATCTACAGAAACAGGATTCTGTTCATCCTGTCGTTTAATCGTGCATAAATTCAAATAGTCAAGGTCTCGAAACACTACGCTCCTGTTTCGATCATTCCATAAGTTCGTGTTTTTGTAAATATATAAAAAAGATGTCTTTTCCCCGACAGAAAGCTGACATCTCATTTTTACTACAAACAGGATGTAAAACTTTACTCGGAAGTTTTAACCTTACGACATACAAGCAGGTTTCCTGACTTACAGATCAACAGTCGGCCCTCCTTCTCATACCTTGCGGTACAATGGATCCTACCGGACTTTCCTCCCTGATTACAGTGACCGGATCGCTCAGGACTCACACCTGATTCCCTCTCTCACCGACGAACTATGTTCGCAGGTGCACTTGATATGTTACTATGGAATTTATACAAGAAGTATATTAGCACTATGTTAACTTTCTGTCAATACTTTGTTTAAATGACTTATCAAAAAAAGAAGCACTCCTACTTTTTTTGCAGGAATGCTTCCCTTATCACACAAACTGATTTCGATCCACCTCATACACATACTCAATGGACTTCATCTTCTCCACCAGTTCTTCTTTTCCAATACCCTTATCCTCACAAAGAGCATCCAGACTGGAATAATAATCTCTCAGCTGCGTATTTACATAACTGAGCAACATCACCGGATCGTTCGGTATCATCTCAAAACTCCTTTATACAGACTGTACAGAAGCTGTCAACTCACCATCCGTCACATCCAGAACGATTGTATCATCCTGACCGACTTTTCCACCAAGAATCATCTTTGCAGCCAGCGTTTCCACATATTTCTGCAGATAACGTTTCAATGGACGTGCGCCATATACCGGATCATACCCACCTTCGATGATGTGGTTCTTTGCCGCAGCTGTCAGACGGATATGAATCTCCTGATCTGCCAGACGGTTGTTCAGCTCTGCCATTAACAGGTCTACGATACCACCAATATTGTCTTTGGTCAATGGTTTGAACATAATGATCTCATCCAGACGGTTCAGAAACTCCGGTCGGAAATGCCCACGCAGGTCGTTCTGTACCATCTCCGCTGCTTCCGGTTTGATACTTCCATCTTCCCCAATGCCATCCAGCAGATAGGAAGAACCGATGTTGGAAGTCATGATCAGAATCGTATTCTTGAAGTCAACGGTACGTCCCTGAGAATCCGTGATCCGGCCATCATCCAGTACCTGTAACAGTACGTTAAATACATCCGGATGTGCTTTCTCAATCTCATCAAACAGTACTACCGAGTACGGTTTTCTTCTGACAGCTTCCGTCAGCTGACCTCCTTCTTCATAACCTACATATCCCGGAGGTGCTCCGATCAGACGGGATACAGAATATTTCTCCATATACTCGCTCATGTCGATTCGCACCATATTATTCTCATCATCAAACAACGTCTGTGCCAGAGTTTTTGCAAGTTCTGTCTTACCGACACCGGTAGGTCCAAGAAACAGGAATGATCCGATCGGTTTTGTAGGATCTTTGATACCGGCTTTGGAACGGATGATCGCATCGGTCACTTTCGTTACCGCTTCATCCTGTCCGATCACACGTTTATGAAGGACATCTTCAAGACCTAGAATCTTCGTTTTTTCTCCCTCGGTCAGTTTCGCCACCGGGATACCGGTCCAACGGGAAATAATTCTCGCAATTTCTTCATCGGTAACACTCTCATGTACCAGAGAAAGATCCTCATTTTTCACTTTCTCTTCTTCAATCTCCAACTGTTTTTGGAGTTTCGGCAGCTCGCCGTACTGCAGTTCCGCTGCTTTATTCAGATCATACTGCTGCTGTGCCACCTGGATCTGACGATTCAGATCTTCAATCTGTTCACGCAATGTAGAAAGTTTCTCTACAGAATGTTTCTCATTCTCCCACTGTGCTTTCTGTACGGAAAATGCATCTTTATATTCTGCCAGTTCTTTTTGCAGATCTGCCAGACGTTCCTGACTTAGCTTGTCGGTCTCTTTTTTCAGTGCTGCTTCCTCAATCTCCATCTGCATGATCTTACGTTGCTGCTCATCCAGTTCTGCCGGAAGAGAATCCAGTTCGGTCTTGATCAGTGCACAGGCTTCATCTACCAGATCGATAGCCTTATCCGGCAGGAATCGGTCGGAGATATAACGGTTAGAAAGTGTAGCTGCTGCAACGAGGGCACCATCGGTAATCTTTACTCCATGGTATACCTCATACCGCTCTTTCAGTCCACGAAGGATGGATATGGTATCTTCCACAGAAGGTTCATCTACCATTACCGGTTGGAAACGACGTTCCAATGCGGCATCTTTTTCAATGTACTGGCGATACTCATCCAGTGTGGTAGCACCGATACAGTGCAGTTCTCCACGGGCAAGCATCGGTTTTAACATGTTGCCGGCATCCATCGCACCGTCGGTTTTTCCTGCTCCGACGATCAGATGCAGTTCATCGATAAACAGAATGATTTTACCTTCGCTCTTTCTGACTTCTTCCAGAACGGCTTTCAGACGTTCCTCGAATTCACCACGGTATTTTGCACCGGCTACCAGTGCACCCATATCCAGAGCAAAAATCGTTTTATCTTTCAGACCTTCCGGTACATCGCCACGGACGATTCGCTGTGCCAGTCCTTCTACGGCTGCCGTTTTACCTACACCTGGCTCACCGATCAGTACCGGATTGTTTTTTGTCTTTCTGGAAAGAATACGAATCACATTTCGAATCTCGCTGTCACGGCCGATGACCGGATCCAGCTTCTGATTTCTCGCACGCTCTACCAAATCCTGACCGTATTTTTCCAGTGTATCGTAAGTTGCTTCCGGATTATCCGAAGTAACTCTCTGGTTTCCTCTTACAGTGCTCAGCGCCTGTAAAAAGCGTTCTCTTGTGATTCCATATTCCTGGAACAATTTTTTGATACTCGGGCTCGGATAACGGAGCATTGCCAGAAACAGATGTTCTACGGAAACGTATTCATCTCCCATGGCTTTGGCTTCGTCTTCGCCGCTTACCAGTACCTTGTTCAGGTACTGTCCGATATATTGCTGTCCGCCGGATACTTTGACTCTGGCGTTCAGGGCATTCTCCACATTATTCAGAAAATGCTCTTTGTTAATCTCCATCTTTTCGATCATCTTTAAGATCAGACTGTCTTCCTGATGAAGCAGATTGTACAGTAAATGTTCCTGCTCGATCTCCTGGTTACCGAAGTCATATGCGGTCTTTTCCAGGTTTTGAACAGCCTGCAATGATTTTTGCGTAAATTTGCTGATATTCATAAGCGTCCCTCCTTTTGGAACACATTGTTTTCTTTGTTCTAGTTGCAATATAACACATATTTTAGCACTCGTCAAGAGGGAGTGCTAATAATTTTTAATTTTTTTCCAGGCGGACGCGAAAGAGGCGGCACCGGTTGGGTGTCTGCAGCGTGGGCAGGGGAACTTTGAGCTAGAGCGTGTCTGAAAAAGGCTTTTCGTGAGCTGCGAGTCCCAGTTTGTGGGAGATTTTATCCG
>ENA-OQHI01000821-OQHI01000821.1-human-gut-metagenome-genome-assembly--contig:-NODE-821-length-17550-cov-6.778916_pt1 | contig 17550 bp, 16 predicted proteins | sample MGYA00242561_ERZ504713 | MGnify/ENA primary metagenome ERZ504713 (study PRJEB26092, sample SAMD00036217) | human gut metagenome | host: Homo sapiens | study: EMG produced TPA metagenomics assembly of... | reverse complement strand
GACTGCCCTTTACAAGTGGAAACCCCCAAATATTTAAAGCGAGTTTTTTATTGACCCCCCTTAAAAATTAAAGGTTCATATTTTATAACCCTGTATATCCCATTAAATCAAAGTCTACCTGCTTAGCAACGTCCCGGCCTTCTCTAATAGCCCATACGACTAAAGACTGACCTCTACGGACATCACCTGCACTATATAACTTACTAATATTAGTATGATGATCATTTTCATCACATTTTACAGTATTTCTTGCATCTAATTCTACACCAAATGCATTAATAACTGGTTTTTGTGCCCCGATAAATCCTGCTGCAATAAGCACTAGATCACAAGGTACTGTCTTTTCACTACCAGGTACCTGTTCAAATGAACGACAACCATCTTTCACTACAGTCTGTAACTTTACAATCACAGCCTGTTTTACATTACCCTTACTATCAAGAATAAATTCTTTTACTGTACTATTATAAACACGAGGATCTTCACCAAATACCGCAATGTTTTCTTCCTGTCCATAATCAGTCTTCTTGACTAAAGGCCATTCTGGCCATGGGTTAGAATCCGCTCTAACAAGTGGTGGTTCAGACATCATTTCTAGCTGTAATACAGACTTTGCACCATGTCTAATTGCTGTACCAACACAGTCGTTTCCTGTATCACCACCACCGATGACCAATACATTCTTACCTTTCGCATTAGGATACTGTCCATCCTTGAATTCACTATTTAATAATGACTTAGTCACCTGAGTTAAATAGTCTACAGCGAATAGAATATTATTACCTTCTCTACCAGGTACATTAATATCTCTAGGTTCCTTAGCACCTACTGCAAGAATAACTGCATCGTATTTATTTAATAATTCTTTTGCCTGTTTCTTAGTTGTAATGTCTTTATTCGTAAAGAACTTTACACCTTCCGCAGTCATCTTATAAATACGACGATCAATGATATTCTTCTCAATCTTCATATTAGGAATACCATACATTAATAGTCCACCTAGACGATCTTCTCTTTCATATACATCACAATTATAACCACGTTGATTAAGTGTATCTGCAGCAGCTAAACCAGCAGGACCTGAACCAATAACCGCAATCTTTTTACCTACACGCTTTATTGGTGGTTTTGGTTCTTCTAATAGATGTTCATAAGCATATTCAATAATCGCATGTTCATTCTCTTTTACTGATACAGCTTCACCATCTAAAGAACATGTACAAGCTTTTTCACATAATGCAGGACATACTCTAGAAGTGAATTCTGGGAAGTTATTAGTCTTCTTTAAACGTTTATGAGCCTGTTCATACTTACCTTTAAATACTAAATCATTCCATTCAGGAATTAAATTATTTAAAGGACAGCCAGAAAACATACCTTTAATCTTCTGGCCGTACTGACAAAACGGAATACCACAGTCCATACATCTTGCACCCTGTTTCTGCTGTTCTTTAGTAGATAAAGGGATATGGAATTCATCGAAGTTCTTAATACGTTCTGTAGGAGGAACCTCATAAGATGTCTCACGTGCATAATCTAAAAATCCAGTTTTCTTACCCATGACTATTTTCCTCCTTTCATAGCTGCATTAAATGCTTCTACCTTAGCCTGATCTTCATCTAGACCCTGTGACTGATAATAAGCAATCAGATCCATCATCTTCTTATAATCATGTGGAATGATCTTCTTAAACTTACCAATATATGTCTTGAAATCATCTAAGAACATCTTGGCTTTCTCTGAACCAGTATACTTATAATGATTTTCAATTAATTCTCTTACTGTTTTAATATCATATGGCTTGTTGACTTCAGAATATTCTACAAGTGCACCATTTAATTTTTCATATAAATCATTATTTGGATCATAGATATACGCAATACCACCACTCATACCAGCAGCAACATTTCTACCTGTTTCACCTAAAATAACAACTAAACCACCTGTCATATATTCTAATGCATGGTCACCGACACCTTCTACAACAGCCTTAGCACCAGAGTTTCTTACACAGAAACGTTCACCAGCAACACCATTGATATAAGCTTCACCACTTGTTGCACCATATAAAGCAACGTTACCAATAATAATATTGTCTTCAGCTTTGAATGTAGCTTCATGAGGTGTCTTCACAATAATCTTACCACCAGATAAACCTTTACCTAAGTAGTCATTAGAATCACCTGTTAATTCAAGTGTTAATCCCTTAGGAATAAAGGCACCAAAGCTCTGACCACCTGCACCAAATGCATGTACTGTAATTAAGTCATCCTCTACAAAATCACCTAAAGTCTTAGTCATATGAGAACCTAATATAGTACCAAATGAACGGTCTGTATTAGATACTTCTACAGATACTTCTGTCTTCTTATGAGACTTGAGAGCTTGTTCTAATGTTTTTAATAATACCTTTGTATCAAGTACTTCATTTAATTTGAAGTCATATACATGAGCTGGATTAAAGCAGTTATGTGCATCGTTTGCATATGTGCTATCTAAGATCTTAGATAAGTCTATATGATACTGATCTGCAATATCCTTCTTCTTTAATAAGTCAGTATGACCAACCATTTCATCGATTGTTTTAAATCCTAGCTGAGCCATGTATTCACGCATTTCTTCAGCAACAAACTTCATGAAGTTTACTACATATTCAGGTTTACCTGTAAATCTCTTACGTAAGATAGGGTTCTGAGTTGCAACACCTACAGGACATGTATCTAAGTTACATACACGCATCATAACGCATCCCATAGTAATAAGTGGTGCTGTCGCAAAACCATATTCTTCTGCACCAAGTAAACATGCAATCGCAAGATCTCTACCAGTTAATAATTTACCATCTGTTTCGATTACGACACGATCTCTTAAATCATTCATGATTAATGTCTGATGTGCTTCCGCAAGACCTAATTCCCAAGGAAGACCTGCACTATAAACTGAGTTTCTAGGTGCTGCACCAGTACCACCATCATAACCAGAAATAAGAATAACCTGAGCACCCGCTTTCGCAACACCTGAGGCAATAGTACCAACACCTGCTTCAGATACTAACTTAACACTAATACGTGCTTCTTCATTCGCATTCTTTAAGTCATAGATTAACTGAGCTAAGTCTTCAATTGAATAAATATCATGATGAGGTGGTGGTGAAATAAGTGATACACCTGGAGTACTATGACGAGTCTTCGCAATCCAAGGATAAACCTTACCTGCTGGTAAGTGTCCACCTTCACCAGGTTTTGCACCCTGAGCCATCTTGATCTGAATTTCACTAGCAGAACATAAGTATTCACTTGTGACACCAAAACGACCACTTGCTACCTGTTTAATAGCTGAACATGTTGAATCACCATTAGGGCGAGTGACAAAACGTTCTGCATCTTCTCCACCTTCACCTGAGTTACTCTTACCATGTAATCTATTCATTGCGATAGCCATTGTTTCATGCGCTTCTTTTGAAATAGAACCATAACTCATAGCACCTGTCTTAAAACGTTTCACAATGTTTTCTACAGGTTCCACCTCTTCTAGAGGAATAGGTTTTCTCTTACTGAAGTCGAAGTCTAATAAACCACGTAAGTTAATACCTTCTTCTTCCTGACCAATAGTTTCAGAGAATTCCTTAAATAACTTATAATCACCTAAACGTGTGGCCTGCTGTAATAAGTGAATTGTCTTAGGGTTATAAAGATGGTTTTCTTTATGACTTCTTTCTTTATGGAATCCTCCAGAATCAAGTGTAGGATTTACATCATATCCAAGAGGATCAAAAGCCTGATTATGTAATGCATTTATATCAGCTTCAATATCCTTTAAAGTAATACCTTCAACTCTACTTACTGTATGAGGGAAGTATGTATCAATAACTTCTTTAGAAATACCAATGGCTTCAAAGTTCTGAGAACCACGATAAGACTGTAAAGTAGAAATACCCATCTTAGAAGCAATCTTAACAATACCAGAAAGTACAGCATGATTATAATCTTCTACTGCAGCATAGTAATCCTTTTCTAATAAACCATCTTCTACAGCCTGATGAATTGTATCCTGAACAAGATAGGCATTAATAGCACTTGCACCATAACCAAGTAATGTCGCAAAATGATGTACTTCTCTTGTTTCACCAGATTCAATAATTAAAGCCATCTTCATTCTCTTCTTAGTACGTACTAAATAAGAGTTAACACTTGCGACTGCAAGTAATGCTGGAATAGCACAATGGTTATCATCTACACCACGGTCTGAAAGAATAATAATGTTTGCACCACGATGATATGCTTTATCTACTTCAATAAAGAGATGATCTAAAGCTTTCTTAAGAGATGTATTCTTATAATAAAGTGTAGAAATAGTTTCACTTTCAAAATCATCTGTATGAAGATGTTTTAACTTAAGAATATCTGTGTTTGTAAGAATAGGATTATGAATATGTAATAAACGACAGTTATCAGGTGAATCATTTAAGATATTTCCTTCAGTACCAATATCTAATGAAGTAGATGTGACAATCTCTTCACGAATAGAATCGATAGGAGGGTTAGTGACCTGGGCAAATAACTGTTTAAAGTAATTAAAGAGTGGCTGATGCATAGTGCTCATTGCCGCAAGAGGGGCATCATTACCCATAGCGATAATAGGTTCATTACCATTAGTAGCCATTGGAATAATATAGTCTTTAATATCTTCATACTTATAACCAAAAGCAGTCTGTAATGTTTCTAGCTTTTCATCACTAATGACTTCTACTCTTTCATTAGGAATCTTTAAATCCTTTAAGTATGTGAGATGTGAATCAAGCCATTCACCATAAGGTTCCTTTTGTGCATAATAGTCCTTTAATTCGTCATCATTAATAAGAACGCCCTTCTTAGTATCTACAAGAAGCATCTTACCAGGACGTAAACGATCCTTAACCACAATATCTTCTGTAGGAACATCTAAAGAACCTACTTCAGAAGACAAGATTAAATAAGAGTCTTTAGTAATATAGTAACGAGAAGGTCTTAAACCATTTCTATCAAGTACAGCACCCATTAATTCACCATCAGAGAATAAAATAGAAGCTGGACCATCCCAAGGCTCCATGACTGTAGCGTTATAAGCATAGAAATCTTTCTTCTTTTTAGACATAGAAGGATTGTTTTCCCATGGTTCTGGAATACACATCATAACAGCACGAGGAAGTTCCATACCACTCATAACTAAGAATTCTAATGTGTTATCTAACATTGCAGAATCTGAACCATTTACATCTACAACAGGGAATACCTTTTCTGTATCTAATACATCACATTTCATGTTTTCTTCACGAGAAAGCATGTTGTTCGCATTACCTCTAATTGTATTAATTTCACCATTGTGGACAATAAAGCGGTTTGGATGTGCTCTTTGCCATGATGGATTTGTATTAGTAGAGAAACGAGAATGTACTAATGCAATCGCACTCTTATAATCTTCATCCTGTAAATCACTAAAGAAACTTCTTAACTGTCCTACAAGGAACATACCTTTATATACAATAGTACGGCTAGATAATGAACATACATAAGTATTTTCATTACTCTGTTCAAAAATTCTTCTTGCTTGATAAAGAAGACGATCAAAAGGAAGACCTACTTCACAATCATCAGGTTTCTTTACAAAACCCTGCATAATATAAGGCATTGCATCAATCGCTTTAGTACCTAATACCTCTTTATGTGTTTCTACCTTTCTCCATCCAAGGAAAGTCATACCTTCCTTAGTAATAATCTTTTCAAACATAGTCATTGCTTGATGTCTTTCTAGTTCATTCATAGGGAAGAAGAACTGACCTACACCATAATGACCTTCCTTAGGTAACTGGAAATCCTTTACACTCTTCTTAAAGAATGTATAAGGAATCTGTGTGAGGATACCAACACCATCACCTGTTTCTCCCTTTGCATCCTTACCTGCTCTATGCTCTAACTGTTCTACAATCTTTAACGCATTTGATACTGTCATATGCGTTTTTACACCTTTGATATTAACAACTGCACCAATACCACAGTTATCATGTTCAAAAGATGAATCATATAAACCTTTGTTCATGCACACACCTCCTATATAAGTGAAACTATATTACAAAATATTTTTATCATTGTAAAGAAAAATTGTTAATAAAGTTGTAAAATGTTTTTAAATTTATGAATATACGAAAAATAACATAATATACCTTCATTAAAGCAAAATAGCATAATAAAAAGAAAGCCTTTACGGCTTTCTTTTGATAATTTCTTCTTGGATATGCTTAATACGATGATACATACCTGGATGATCATAAGAGGTATATTCAATGAAGTCTGCAGGATACAAATCTATATCATGATAATGATAAAAATCAATCATTTCATATTAAAAACTTTCTTTATTCATTGCTGAAATTAAAAAATATATAAAAATCATTGGTATTAATATTGAAATGCAAGCGCATACGTACTATAATACCCATAGAATCTAGAACGCAAATAAATGACTGCTTAAAATTGCAGAAGGACAAATATTATAAAACCATTTCTCAATTAATGCCTATCAACTTATTGTCATTCCTAAATACTGCGAATATATAATCCGGATTGTTCCTCACTGCATGTTGCCTCTAGATAAGAAAAAAAAGAACCCTGCGAGGTTCTTTTTTTCTTAGTCTACATTAGATGCATAGAAATTAGTTGTCTTATAGTTATACACAATACGTGATACATTAAATAACTGTCCATTAGAAAGATGTACATAATCTTCTACTTCTAATGCTGGACTACCTTCTTCTAATCCTAGAATAGAAGCTTCCTGTGCACTTAACTGTTTAACATGGAAATACTTATCTGCAAAACCAATACTTAACTTTAAATCATTCTTAATATAACTATAGATTGACTGACTTGCAATACGACGATCAAGTGAAGGAACAAGATCCTTATTATAGTAAGTATATTCAATAGCCATTGGAACACCATCCATCTTTCTTACTCTTTCAATATAATAGATAGGTGTAGTGAGTTCACATTGCATACGTTTTGATAGTTCTTCTCCAGCCATCATAATATGGAATCCCTTGACATCAGTAGTAATCTTATGACGTGGGGCATTCTCAGTAATACCACAAGAACCATTCATCCATAAAGAATCATCATCTCTTGTATGACGTACAAATACACCACTTCCCTGAATAGAGAATAGAGTACCTTGTTTCTTTAAAGTACGGATCGCATTTCTAATTGTATTTCTGCTTACTTGATACTGTTCAATTAACTGATCTTCTGTTGGTAGCTTATCAGTATATTCATTTTTTTCAATTTTGTGGATAATATCTTCCACTACTTCTTGATATTTAGACATTTTTTCATCACCGCCCACATATTAACATAACCTAACTTTTTGGTCTAGTGCGAAAATAGTGATATAATGCATTTTGAGGTGAAAAGTATGAATTTTACACAAATTAAGATGATTATTTGTGATATGGACGGTACTTTGTTGGATAATCAGAAGAATTTACCTCCACATTTTAATCAAATATATAAGGAATTGTATGATAGAAATATCATTTTTGCGATTTCATCCGGAAGACAGATGGGAGAAGTGAGAAAGTATTTTAAAGGAAATAAAACTATCTACCTTATGGCTGAAAATGGTGGCTATATACAACATAACGGAGATACGTTATTTGCAGACTATATGAACCAGGAAGATGTATGTAAGCTTACAAACTATGTGAATAAGCTTAAAGGCACGGCTCCTATGTTAAGTGGTAAGAAGGCTATGTATGCATTCAATAAAGATAAGGAACTTATAAGTAAGCATACAAGTCACTTTAATATTACTTATGTAGATACAATAGAAGATATTGATGATGATATATTTAAAATTACAGTCTGTGACCCTATGGATCCAGTGAAGAATTGTTTGGAAGGTCCTTTGTCTCGTATTAAAGGTTTTGAAGTGAAGCCATCAGGAGACTGTTGGATTGATATTAATAAGAAGGGACAATCTAAAGCAGATAGTGTTGTCTTCTTACAAAAGACATTAAGTATATCAGAAGAAGAAACAATGGTATTTGGGGATGCTGATAATGATCTATCGATGTTCACACATGCTTATTATAGTTTTGCGATGAAGAATGCAGATCACTTTATACAAAGTAAAGCACGTTTTGTAACTCAAGAAGATAATGATCATGATGGGGTCATGAAGACAATACAGAAGATGATTGAAAATGAAGATGGATTATTGATTAATATATAGAGGAGGAGATATAAAATGAAAAAGATTGGATTTATTGGTTTAGGTATTATGGGGTTGCCTATGGCAGGTCATTTAATGGATGCAGGTTATGAAATGCATATTTATGCAAGACATCCAGAAAAGGAGACATCTTTAGTAGAGAAGGGGGCTACACTTCATTCTACAATTCATGATTGTGTGAAAGATGTAGATGCAGTCATGACTATTGTAGGTTTTCCACAGGATGTAGAAGAAGTTTATTTTAATGACAACAACATTCTAGATTCAGTAAAGGAAGGTACATATCTTATTGATATGACAACTACATCACCTACACTTGATCAAAGAATATATGAAGAAGGTAAAAAGAGAAATCTCCACGTATTAGATGCTCCAGTCACTGGTGGAGATACAGGCGCAAAGAATGCGACTCTTTCTATTCTTGTAGGAGGAGACAAAGAAGATTATGAAGCATGTCTTCCTTTATTTGAAGCTATGGGTACTAATATTAATTATCAGGGTCCTAGTGGTTCAGGGCAGCATGCAAAGATGGCCAATCAGATCATGATTGCAGGGGCATTATCTGGTGTATGTGAAGCACTCACATATGCATCTAGTAAAGGTTTGGATTTAGATGTTTTATTAAAGTCTGTGTCTACCGGTGCGGCAGGAAGTCATCAGTTAGATGCTTTTGGACCTAAGATTTTAAAGGCTGATTATCAACCAGGATTCTTTATGAAACACTTTATTAAAGATATGAAACTTGCTGATGAAGAAGCCAAAGAATCAGACATTACACTTAATGTATTAGAAACAGTATTAAGAAACTATCAGGAATTAGAAAAAGAAGGCTATGGTGACTTAGGTACACAAGCTTTAATGAAGTATTATAAAAAGCCCTAAGAGAGGGCTTTAAGCAACTCAGTCTTAGAAGCAGGGGTAAATCCCTGGATCATCTCTTTTGATCCTCCACCTTTGCTTTTAAGGCTTTTTAATTGTGTTAATATATCTAATGCATTTGATGTAGAACCTATGACATAACGATAACCTTTCTCATCATTTCCTACAAATACACCACCTGTACTATAAACATGGACGAGGTGATTAGTCACTTCTCTTTGATTTATAGGTAAACAGTCTTCTACAAATAAATAAGCATGATCACATAAAGAAATCATATGTTCTTTCTCTAGTTGTGCATATTTGACTTCTAAAGCTGTTTTTTCTTCATACATCTTATTGACTTGTTTTACAAGTGTTTGATTGTTGGAAGAGAAAAGATGATAAAGTGATTCAAGATGATCAAAATCATCCTTAAAACGATGATAAGCACGTTCACCAAATAAGAATATAAAACGTGTTCCTCGAGTTGTATGAATTACTTTGATGATCTTGAATACGCCTAATTCACCTGTTCTTTTTACATGGGGTGCACAACATGCACATATATCATAATCTTTGATCTCTACAATACGTACTTTACCTTCAATCTCTTTCTTAGAACGATAAGAGATGCTCTCTAAATCATCAGGATAGAAACAATGAATCTCTTTATTCTCATAGATAGCTTGATTCACTTTCTCTTCTATTAAATCAATATCCTTGATATCACCATCATATTCTACTTGTCCTTCTTCACTATTTAGATGGAAACTCACATTATCATTACCATATAAACTATGCACAATACCAGAAAGAAGATGTTCTCCCGTATGATTTTGCATAAAAGAATAACGTCTCTTCCAGTCAATATGACCTTCTATTTTATCTCCTACATTGAAGTGATGCTTCTTAACATAATGGATAATCACATCATTCTTAATCTGTACATCCTTGACAGGAATATCATTAATAGTCCCTAAATCACATTCCTGACCACCTTCCTCAGGAAAGAAAAGTGTCTGGTCAAGAATGATTTCATTCTTATTTACTTCTACTACTGTTGCCTTGAAATCTGTACTATAAGGCATTTCATCATATAATTTTATTGTTTTCATATATATCACCTTTATTATTCTAACATAAACACTTGACCGAGAGGTACTACCGAGTGTTAAAGTGTTTTCATAATTTGTGAGTTATGAATTATAAATATTAATTTGTGTTAGAATAACACAGAAAAAGAAGGGAGAAATTATAGTGGATAAAAAGAAAACATCAGTCAATATGCTGGAGGGTTCAATATTTAAGAGTTTAGTTATCTTTATGATTCCAATTATTATATCAAACATCTTCCAACAATTCTATAATACAATGGATACTGCCATTGTAGGAAATACTTTAGGAATGACATCACTTTCTGCCATTGGTTCATGTGCAGCGGTCTATGACTTATTAGTAGGTTTTGCGTTAGGTATTGGAAATGGGTTATCTATTGTCACTGCAAGAAGCTATGGTTCAGGAGATGAAGAACTCTTAAAGAAATCAGTTGCAGCTAGTTTTGTGATTGGTATTATATCTTCTATTGTGATTACTATTGTTGCCTCTATTGGAATCAAACCATTACTTATTGCAATCAATGTATCACCGGACTTACTAAATGAAGCTTACAGCTATATTATTGTGATTGTACAATTCTTAGTCGTTATGTTTGCCTATAATCTATGTGCAGGGTTATTACGTGCTATAGGGAATAGTTTAATGCCTTTAGTGTTCTTAATCATATCATCAGTATTAAATATCGGTTTAGACTTATTCTTTATCACACAGCTTCATATGGGTGTTAGAGGAGCAGCAGTTGCGACAGTTATTGCTCAGGGTGTATCAGTCGTATTCTGTTTGATTTATATCTTTAAGAATGTCCCATTACTCGTACCAGAAAAGAGACATTTTAAATTTGATGCAGCTCTTTATAAAGAACTATTAGGACAGGGATATTCTATGGCTGTTATGAGTGCGATCGTTAATGCCGGTTCAGTTATCTTGCAGTCAGGTATCAATGGTTTAGGAAGCAAACAGATTATTGCAGGTCATACGGCTGCAAGAAAGCTTTATATGTTCTTCAATATGCCATTTACTGCCATGGCTCAAGCCGCAAGTACATTCGTATCTCAAAACAAAGGCGCAGAAAATGTATCACGCATTCGCAAAGGTATGAAACAGATGTATATCTATGATATTGTTGTGGCCGCATTAGCAACCGTTATTCTATTATTAAGTGCCCCTACACTTGTAACATGGATTTCTGGTACAACAGACAAGACAGTCCTATACAATGGTTCACTTTATTTACGTATCGTAGCTCCTAACTATGCAGTATTAGGTATATTAATGCAGACAAGATTTGCTTTGCAAGGTATTGGACAGAAGATGTTACCACTTGTATCTAGTGTTATTGAATTAGTCGGTAAGATCATCTTCGTATTCGCACTTATTCCAGTCTTTAAATATATGGCTGTCATCTTCTGTGAACCAGTCATCTGGGTCGTTATGACAATCTATCTATTAATCGTATTCTGGAGAGATCCATTCATTAAAGAGGCTTAGGCCTCTTTTTTTGCAATACCTATTTAGAAATATTTCTAAATAGGTATTGCATTTCTTGGTATTTATTGTATAATCTATTTAGAAAGTTATCTAAATAGGTGGTGAACATATGTTTGAGAAAACATTTAAAGCACTCAGTGCACCAGTAAGAAGAGATATTCTTAACTTATTAAAGAAAGGAAGGATGTCTGCAGGAGATATCGCTGCACAATTTGATATGACACAGGCCACTGTCTCATATCATTTATCGATATTAAAATCTGCAGACTTAGTAAGAGAAGAAAAAGATAAGAATTATATTTATTACGAAATTAATGCGACTGTGTTTGAAGAAATGTTGCTGTATTTTAAGTCTTTTTTAGGAGGAAATGATGATGTTGAAGAATAAATGGTTTAAGTTTAGTTTGGTATTGTTTCTGTTGCCACTTGTATGTATATTAGTGACTTATAATAAGTTACCTGCACAAGTTGCAACACACTTTGATTTTCATGGTACACCTGATGGGTATATGAATAAGTTCTTAGGTTTATATGGTGTGTGGGGCTTTATGTTATTGCTTCATATATTCTGTACCTTCATGACATTTAAGGATCCTAAAAAGAGTAATATACCAGAAGTAGGATTAAGAATCATATTAATGATCTGCCCAGTTATATGTTTGATGGTGACTCTACTTATTATTACATATAGTCTAGGCTATCGTTTTGATATGACATTTATCGTGAATATAGTAATAGGCTTCATCTTTATTATTTTAGGTAATTACTTACCTAAAATAAAAAGAAACTATACTATAGGTATTCGTACTTCATGGGCATTAAATAGTGATGAGAACTGGTCACGTACACATAGATTTTCTGGTTATGTGTTTGTATTGAGTGGAATGTTGTATATTATCTTTAGTATGTTAGGTTATATGTTTGTTGGTTTAGGTATTATACTTATATCTAGTTTACTATGTTTTGGATATAGCTATAGCTTGTACAAGAAGGGGATTTAGTAATTATCAGGTATGAGAATCAAAACTCATACCTTCTTTTTTTATCATTTTTAATTTAGGTTTATAAAAACCTATTGACATATTAATAATAAAGAGTAGAATTGTAAGTGTAGAAGAGATAAGGTTTATAAAAACCTAAGGAGGAAAAGATATGTTAAACAAAGTAGAATTAATTTATCGTTCAAACAGAACGAAAAATGAAGCAGGTACAGTACATCGTTATATGAAGCTTCAGAGTTATCTAATTTATATTCAAAGACAGGGAAAGATAAAAGATATTCAGTTTCATTTTGAAGACTACAAAGTGTTTGAAGAGAAAATGAAAGAAGCAATTGAATCTTGTCAATCAATTGTTACTAAAGAGGTGCTTGTTAGTATATTAAATAATAAACTCAATTATATTAGAGATAGTGCTAATGATACTTATAAACAATTGTTGGAATGTGAAGATGAAGAACTTTTAGAAGTGTTTAAAATAGAAACTATAATGGATCGTTCATCAATGTATTGTGAATGCATAACTGAGGATTATCTCTCTGAACTAGTAATGAAACTTCATGAAGGAAGAAGCAACAAGAAAATCATTGATTTATGTTCAGGACAAGGAAGATTTTTATCAGTTGCAGCGAAATCGTATCCAAAAAGCCAAATGGCTGGCATAGAACTGTTAGAGTTAAATGTGATTGATTCAAAAATGATTTTGGATATGATGTCTAGTGATAGTTCGATTTATTGTGGAAATTTACTTCATACACCATGTGTTCCAAATTATGATTTAGTTTTCTGTGATTATCCTAGGGGTATAGTTCCATGTGATTATCTTTGTAATGATAAAGATGGTATTTTTAGTTTTGATAATATAAGAAGAGAAACTGATTGGGCTTTTGCAGGAAAAGCTATTAATTCTATGAATGAAAATGGGCGTGTCTATGTTTTAATGTCTGCAAGAGCGTTAAATAGTTCATCAGAAAGACGAGTACGTAAACAGGTAATTGATAATGGGCTGTTAGAAATGTCTATTTCCTTTTCAGCTGATTCTCGTTTCTATAAAGTTGGTGAATATTCACTTCTAGTATTTTCTAAGGGGAATAAAACTGTGAAGATGGTGGATGCAACTAGTTTTTGTGATAGAGTTGGGGAAAATAGAATTAAAGTGGATGAAATTGTTGAAGCAATTAATAATAACTCTAGCGAGTATGTAAAGATTATTGATAATGAAACAATTATCAATAATTCTTATAAACTAAACAGTAACACATACTTTATGGAGAAAATTACTGTACCGCATGCAAAACAACTTAAAACAGTTGCAGAGACATTTAGAGGTGTTCAATATACTTCTAAACAATATACTGAACTTAATCCTGGAGAAGGGAAATACGATATATTGAAGATTAGTGATATTAATGATGACTTTCTTGAGTGTACAGATCTAGCATCTATTGATATGCCAGAAAAGAAAGCAGGAAGATATTTATTAAAAGAAAATGATATTATCATTGTTTCTAAAGGATATGTTTTAAAGATAGCATATGTAAAAGATTTAGGGGGAAAGCAAGTCATCCCAACAGGAAACTTATCTGTTATCAGAGTAACTGATAAGAAAGTCTCTCCATTGTATTTATTTATATTCTTAATGAGTAGTAAAGGTCAAGCCTTGCTTGATCAATGCTTAGTAGGATCAACAATCAAGTCATTATCTAAAAAAGAACTTGATGAAATGTATATTCCAGCTATTGATTTAGAAACACAGCAAAAGATTGAGGATAGATATCTTTTGCTTCAGGGTAGAATCGAAGATTTGAAGGATGAATTAAATGAATTAAAAGAAAAACAGAATAACATTTTTGAAAGTGAGGTGGAATCTTAATATGGTCTTATCAACTATTGAACTCGATAGAGTGATGACTTATGTATATGCTAAGTTGTCATCAGAGTTAACTATTGCGAATCGAAGTAATGAGCTAGAAGAATATTTAAGTAAGATTGGATGCACAGACTGTATAGAGAAGCACAATACTAGTTATATTGCTCATAATGCGAAAATATTGGTGATTGGTGATATGAATATCAATTGTAAAAGCATTAAGAAAATAGCTAAGAAATGTGGAATTAAAGCAGATAGAATTGAAGTCATTAGTGAGTATGAGAAGTTAACTAATCTGAATTTTGAGAAGTATAGAAACAATACAAATTATTCAGATATCATAATCGGACCTACTCCACATAAAGTAAAAGGAATTGGTGGTTATTCGAGTGCTATATCAATGATGGAACATAATCCTGAGGAATATCCAAAATTGATTAGAGCAGAAACAGCTGCTGGGGAATTAAAATTAACAGCCACATCATTCGAAGCAGCATTAAGACAAACACAGCAATATCTAGGTAAAATCAACTAAATATAACACCTTCTAATAAGTGATCATGGATAAGGGAAAAAATATTTCATTTTATTTTTTAAACACCTAAATTATGTTGTTCTCAAGCGACAATATAGTGCATAAAAAATAAAATTAGTGTATAGTAGAGGATGGGTAAGGGAATAGCTCATACCAAAATCCGATTTCCTTACTATGATCACCGTAGGTGATCTTTTTTTGTGCATATATACAGGAAAAAATTAAAAATAATTTTTTTAACACCTAATAATAAGCATTGTCAGAGGGGTACCTGAGAAATTTTATTTTTAAAAGAGTATAATAATAGTAGAAGAAAAAAATACATATGAAAACGATTACGATATATAATGTATTTATAACTGTTTATATTATTTTATAGAGAATGGGTGATGACGATGGATAAGAAGTATTTAGCACATATATCTGAAAATAGGGAACAGACAGTGTATGAGCATTGTGAAAATGTTTCACGATATGCAGAATTAGAAGCAAGAAGTGTTGGACTTGGTAGTACTTTGAAAATTGCTGGATTATTACATGATGTAGGTAAATTGACAGATGAGTTTAATGAGTATATTCATAAAGCAGTAGAAAATCCTAATTCTGTGAGAAGGGGTAGTATCAATCATTCTAGCGCAGGTGCAAAGTATATTATGGATTATGGGGCTAAACATAATATAGAATTTTTACCTGAATTGATTGCATATTCTATTTTTTCACATCATGGGTTGAATGATTGTGTTGATGAAAATGAAGAAGATAAGTTTACACCTAGATTAAAGGTGGATGAGAATAGTTATCAAAACGTATTAGGTAATATAGAACCTTTGATCACTACAGTAGATTTAAAAAGTTTATTGGAAAAGTCAGAAAAAGAATTTAATAATCAAGTTAAAAGATAAAAAAGATTTTGTGGAAAGAAAGGTAACACCAGATACGGAAGAGGATGTTGCAATTCTTAATGCAAATAAAAAAGAAGTCTTTTATAAAGCTGATGGAAGTATCTATAAAATGAATCTTGATACGCAAGAATCACAAGAATTAATTTCAACGCAAGATATCCAAAATAATATGGGAGTTGAAATTAAAAAAGTTGAATTATTAGGAGAGACTATGGCAATTTATGGATATCTTGATGAGTATGAAAGTAATGAATTTATAATCTTTATACAGAAGAAAGAAGGGATGAGTTACGAAGATTATGAGAGCTTAATACAGAATAAGATAAAGCAGTGTAAGAAAGGAATGTAGATATGAAAAAAATAAAATTATTTGTAGTATTGTGTATATGTATGATTTTGTTTGCGGGTTGTAGAAATCGAGAGGAAGAAAAATATATGAAAAAAGTAGCAGGTGACTGGAATTGCGAAAAATCACCACTAGAATCAAAAGATATTTATACAGGATATTTGGTAATGCACATAAATAAGAATGGTAAATTTACAATGTATGATGCTGAAGCTGGGAATCCTGGAATACAAGGAAAGATGGAATCAGTAAAAAAAGATCAACTTGTATTAAATTGTAGTCGGTTTGGAACATTTGATCCACCATCAGGTTGGAAAAAAATGAAGAAAAAACAAACAATTAGTTATAAGTTAAAAGGTAAACAAAAGTTATATATGATATATAAGAATGGTAAAGATAAGGTAACATTAGTATTTGATAGAAATACAATGTATGATTAAGTTTTCACAGAATTAAAAAATAAAACAATGTCAGTAGGAGAAATAAAAATGAAAAGAATTTATAGTAGTTTATTTGCAATTGTTTTGGCATGTACCATCATAACAGGAGTTAATGTACCGATTCAGAAGGATGTACAGGCTTCTGCAAAGCAACAAAATAAAAAAGCGATGAAGGCTTATAAAAAGAAATTATCAGCAAAAAAGATTGCATGGGGAAGTGATGTATATTTAGACAATTCAGAAAGCAAATTTGCAAAGATGGACATTAATGGGGACGGGGTTAAAGAATTGATTGTACAGAGTAATGCTGCATCACATATGGATGGGTATGTAAGAATATTTACATATAAAAATGGAAAGGTAAAATCATTAGGTCATTTTACGGTAGTAGATATTTATAAAAATAAAAAATTGATTAAAGATGAGTATTCAAATCATGGGATTTCAACAATAAAATATTATCTTTTTTCTAAAAATGGAAAAATTAAGAAAATAACAAATAAAAGTGAACTGACAAAAATAAAAAAAGGAGCAAAGAAATCTAAATATAAAGTATATCCAAATAGTAAAAAAAATAGAAATAAATATTTAAAATAGAAGTAAAAAATATAAGAGGATGCATAATGAAAAAATGTGAAAAATGTGGAAAGATGATTCCAAACGAAGCGATATTTTGCTCAGAATGTGGTTTTAAAAATCAGCAAATAAAAGTTGAAAAAATATTAAAAG
>ENA-OQHI01000815-OQHI01000815.1-human-gut-metagenome-genome-assembly--contig:-NODE-815-length-17611-cov-3.882457_pt1 | contig 17611 bp, 13 predicted proteins | sample MGYA00242561_ERZ504713 | MGnify/ENA primary metagenome ERZ504713 (study PRJEB26092, sample SAMD00036217) | human gut metagenome | host: Homo sapiens | study: EMG produced TPA metagenomics assembly of... | reverse complement strand
TGCATTCGGCCAGATTATTCCAAAAGAGATTTTGGACATGCCGAAATACGGATGCATCAACGTTCATGCCTCCCTGCTTCCGGCTTACCGCGGAGCAGCGCCGATCCAGTGGGCTGTCATGAACGGCGATGAAGTGAGCGGCGTAACCATTATGAAGATGGATGAAGGCCTCGACACAGGCGATATGCTGACGAAAGTGGAAGTTCCGCTTGCAGCAGATGAGACCGGCGGCAGTCTCTTTGACAAGCTCGCCGCAGCCGGAGCAAAACTTCTGGTGGAGACACTTCCAAAACTTGAAAAAGGCGAAGTGACACCGGAAAAACAGCCGGAGATAAGCACTACAGAGTATGCGCGGATGATCAAAAAAGAAGACGGAAAGATCGACTGGACGAAGAGTGCCGTTGAGATCGAACGTCAGATCCGTGCGATGAGCCCGTGGCCGAGTGCTTTTACAAAAGTAAACGGAAAGAACCTGAAAATCTGGGATGCCAAAGTCATTGCCATGTTCGGCGGCGATCTGTTTTCGAAAATTCCGGGACAGAATCCGACGAAGAGTGCCGGAAAAGTCTGGGTGGCAGATGAGACAGGTCTCCATGTAAAGACGGGAGACGGCATTCTGGTGATCGAGGAGCTGCAGCTCGAAGGAAAGAAACGGATGAAAACCGCCGATTTCCTGCGCGGCTATGCGATCGAGCCGGGTACCAGACTTGGCGAATAAAAGAGAAAAAGCAACCTGAAGTTAAGGCGGGGAACTGCACAGCGGTGTGATGGCTGCTGTGCCTGAGAAAAAAGGAGAAAAACGATATGGGACTTTTTTATGACAGTACGTATCTGCTGGTGATTCTTGCCGCACTGATTTCCATGGCGGTATCCGCCCGCATGAACACGATTTTTGGCAAATATCAGACCGTCCGCTCGTACAGCGGCATGACGGGACGCGAGGCGGCGATGCGCATTCTGCATCAGGCCGGCATCTACGATGTGACCGTCCGCCACGTATCCGGTAAACTGACCGACCACTATGATCCGCGGACAAAAACCGTGAATTTATCGGATGCGGTTTACGATTCAACCTCGGTCGCAGCGATCGGCGTCGCAGCGCATGAGTGCGGCCATGCCGTACAGCACAATACGGATTACGTGCCGCTGAAAGTAAGAAGCGCCATTGTTCCGGCAGCGAACCTTGGATCCCAGCTTTTCTGGCCGCTGTTCCTGATCGGACTGATTTTCAGCCTTCCGATGCTGGTGAAAGCCGGTATCTGGCTGTTTGTGCTGGCACTGGCATTCCAGGTGGTAACACTTCCGGTCGAGTTCGATGCGTCGAGAAGAGCATTAAAAATGCTCAGTGAGGGCGGTATGGTGACAGAGACGGAACACGACGGGGTCAAGAAAGTACTCTGGGCTGCAGCCATGACATACGTGGCAGCCGTAATCGGTTCCTTGCTGCAGCTGCTCCGGCTGCTGGTTTTATCCGGAGCATTTAGGAGAAACGATGACTGATACAATCAATACAAGAGAGCTGATTATGAACATTCTGCTTGAGATGGACAGGGAGAAAACGCCCTGCCATCTTGCTGTAAGGGACGCCCTCGATAAATACCAGTTCCTGCCGCGGCAGGACCGTGCGTTTATCAAGCGGGTCTGCGAGGGAACCGTGGAATACGGTATCCAGAATGACTACATCATCAATCAGTATTCCAAAATCAAGATCAACAAATGCAAGCCGGTGATTCGTGCGATCTTACGGATGTCGGTGTACCAGATCCGTTTTCTTGACGCAGTACCGGATTCGGCAGTCGTCAATGAGGCGGTGAAACTGGCGGAAAAGAAGCATTTTTACAACTTAAAGGGCTTTGTCAACGGCGTTCTGCGCACGATTGTGCGGGAGAAGGATCATCTGCCGATACCGAAGGAGAACAATACTACGCAGTATCTTTCCGTGAAATACTCCATGCCGGAATTTCTGGTTGAGGAGTTCGTATCCCAGTACGGAAAAGAAACGGCAGAAACGATGATGGCGGATTTCCTGAAAGAAAAACAGGTGACGATCCGTATCAACCGCTGGAACAATACGATCGAGGAGACGAAGAAAAGCCTGGAAAGCCAGGGGGCAGAGCTGGAAAAAGCGCCGTATCTTGGCGAGGCGTTCTATTTGAAAAACTTTGAGACGATCGCATCACTGAATGCCTTCCAGGAAGGCCGGTTCCAGATTCAGGATGTGAGCTCCATGATGGCGGCGCATCTGGCGGATCCAAAGCCGGGTGACCAGGTGCTGGATCTCTGCGCGGCACCGGGCGGAAAGAGCCTCCATGCAGCAGATAAAATGAGAAATCAGGGATGCGTGGAAGCGCGTGATCTCACCGAATACAAGGTCGATCTGATCCGGGAAAATGTGCAGAGAGCAGGTGTTTCCTGCGTCGTGCCGAAGGTAAAAGATGCGGAACAGCTCGATGCGGAATGGATCGGAAAAGCGGACGTTGTGATTGCAGACCTGCCGTGCACCGGATACGGCGTCATCGGCAGAAAGCCGGATATCAAATATTACGCTTCAAAAGAAAAAGAAGAGGAGCTGGTACGGATTCAGCGGGCAATCCTTGCAAATGCCGCATCGTACGTAAAGCCGGGCGGCACACTGCTGTACAGCACATGTACCGTCAACAGAAAAGAAAACAGCGAGAATGCCGCATGGTTTCTGGAACAGTTCCCGTTTGAAGCAGTCAGTCTGGATGAACTGCTGCCGGATGAGCTGAAAAGCGGAGAAACGGCCAAAGGACAGCTGCAGCTGATCCCGGGGGTACACAAGACAGACGGATTTTTCCTTGCAAAATTCCGGAAAACAGAGGAAGGACGGGCGTAACAGATGGATATTAAATCAATGACCTTAGACGAATTAAAGGACGCCTGCCAGCAGATGGGAGAAAAGCCGTTCCGTGCCAAACAGTTATACGACTGGATGCATCATCGTCTGGCGGGCAGCTACGATGAGATGACGAATCTCTCGCTTGCCTTCCGGGAAAAATTAAAGGAACAGTATCCGCTTACCTGTCTCGAAAAAGTGCAGGTGCAGGAGTCCAAAATCGACGGAACGAGAAAATACCTGTTCCGCCTTAGCGACGGCAACGTGATCGAGAGTGTCTGGATGAAGTACCACCACGGAAATTCCGTCTGCATCTCATCCCAGGTCGGCTGCCGGATGGGCTGCCGCTTCTGCGCGTCCACAATCGGCGGACTCGTGCGGTGCCTGACTCCGTCGGAGATGCTCGACCAGATTTACCGGATTTGGGAGGACACCGGGGAGCGGGTCTCCAATCTGGTTGTCATGGGAACGGGTGAGCCGATGGACAACTACGACAATCTGGTGCGCTTCGTGCGGCTGCTTTCGAGCCAGGAAGGACTCAACATCAGCCAGAGAAACATCACCGTTTCCACCTGCGGAATCGTGCCGAATATGTACAAATTGGCAGATGAGGGACTCCAGATCACCCTGGCACTTTCCCTTCATGCGCCGAACGATGAAAAGCGCCGCGAGCTGATGCCGATTGCCAATAAATATTCCATTGATGAAATTCTCGATGCATGCCGCAATTACTTTGCAAAAACAGGCCGTCGGATTACATTTGAGTACTCTCTCGTTGGCGGGAAAAATGACAGCGAAGCCGATGCAAAAGAGCTTTCCGCGCGGATTTCGGATATCAACTGTCATGTAAATCTGATCCCGGTCAACCCGATCAAAGAGCGCGATTACGTGAAATCAACGAAAAAAGTCGTAGAGAATTTCAAAAATAAACTTGAAAAATACGGAATTAATGTTACTATTAGAAGGGAAATGGGCGCCGATATTGACGGAGCCTGTGGACAGTTAAGAAAAAGTTTTATCGATAAATCAAACGAACAGCCGTAAAAAGCGGCTGTCAATACAGGAGAAAAAAGCATGAAGGTATTTTCTGCAACCGATATCGGACAGAAACGGACGATGAACCAGGATTTTGTGTTTGCCTCCGCCTCTCCGGTCGGAAACCTTCCGAACCTCTTTGTCGTTGCAGACGGCATGGGAGGCCATAACGCGGGCGATTTTGCTTCGCGTTACGGTGTTTCTGTACTGGTGGAATCTGTAAAAAGGGATACGAATTTCAACCCGGTGCGGATCATTCGGCATGGAATTGAAGCAGCAAACAGCCAGATTTTTGAGCAGGCAAAACGAGATATATCCATGGAAGGCATGGGTACGACGATGGTAGTAGCTACGGTTGTCGGCAACTATGCCTACGTTGCAAACGTAGGAGACAGCAGGCTGTATCTGGCAGCAGATGGCACGTTTGACCAGGTGACGCAGGACCATTCCCTGATCGCAGAGATGGTGCGCCTTGGAGAACTCACTCCCGAGCAGGCGCGGAATCACCCGGACAAAAACATTATTACCAGAGCAGTAGGCACACAGGATACCGTAAAGATTGATTTCTTTGACATTCAGCTTGAAGAGGGCAATCAATTGGTGATGTGCTCGGACGGCCTTTCCAACATGGTAACGGATGAGGAGATTTTCGAACTCATCTGCCGAGAAGACGGTGAGGACAAGGCGAAACGTTTAATTGATAAAGCAAATGCAAATGGCGGCAGAGACAATATCGCAGTCATTGTCGTTGAACCATTTACAAACGAGGTGAAAGAATGTTAAAAGAGGGCGTTATTTTAGGAGAACGATATGAGATCATAAGCCGGATCGGTTCCGGCGGTATGGCTGATGTCTACAAAGCAAAAGACCACAAGCTGAACCGCATGGTGGCCGTCAAGGTTTTAAAACCGGAATTCCGGGAGGATAAAACCTTTATCCGCAAATTCCGTACAGAGGCGCAGGCAGCGGCAGGGCTGTCCCATCCCAATATTGTAAACGTGTACGATGTCGGGGAGGACCGCGGCGTTTACTATATCGTCATGGAGCTTGTCGAGGGAATTACTCTGAAGGATTACATTGACCGCAAAGGAAAACTGAGCGTAAAAGAGGCAACCAGCATCGCCATTCAGGTTTCCCTTGGTCTTGAAGCAGCACACAACCGCAATATTGTACACCGCGATGTCAAACCGCAGAATATCATCATTTCCACAGACGGAAAAGTAAAACTTTCCGACTTTGGTATTGCAAAGGCAACTTCTTCCAATACGATCAGTTCGAACGTTATGGGAAGCGTACATTACAGCTCTCCGGAGCAGGTGCGCGGCGGATATTCGGACTATAAGAGTGATATCTATTCCCTTGGTATCACCATGTACGAGATGGTAACCGGAAGAGTGCCGTTTGACGGCGACACCACCGTTGCCATCGCAATCAAGCATCTGCAGGAGGAGATTGAATCTCCATCCAAATATACCCCGAACCTTCCGTTCGCACTGGAGCAGATTATCTTAAAATGTACCCAGAAGAGCCCGGACCGCCGTTACAATAACATGGCGGAGCTGATCGACGACTTGAAGCATTCGCTGATGGAGCCGCAGGGCAATTTCGTAAAAGTAACTCCGTTAAGTTCTCACGCCGAGACTGTTATGGTATCCGCAGAGGAGTTAAGCCAGATCCGTTCCGGCGCAGCAGCAAAGGCAAATGCGCAGACGGCAGAGGAGCCGGCCCGCAAGCGCTACAGCAAGATCGAGGATGAGGAAGAGGACGAAGATTACAGCTACGAGGACGAAGAAGACGAGGATGAGGACGAAGAAGAGGATGACCGCGATTCCTACGAGGATGACGAGGAGGACTCCTACTACGACGATGAAGACGACGATGAGAAAGCCGGAAACAAACTCGAGAAAATCATCACCATCGGTGGTTTTGCGATTGCAGCGATCATCATCTGTATGCTGATCTACTTTATCGCACAGGCAGCCGGTATTGTCGGAGGCAAAGGACCGACCGCGGATGCTTCCCGTGCATCCTCCGCAAGCAGCGCCTCCGTTCCTCCTTCCGAAAGCAGAGCCGAAAAAGTAACCGTTCCGGATCTGACCAACAAAACCGAGGCAGATGCCGTCGATCTGGCAAACAGCCTGAACCTTGGTGTAGTCAACGGCGGAACCGAGGCATCGGATGTCATTGAGGCAGGAAAGATCTGCCGCCAGGATCTGAAACCGGGAACGAAAGTCGATAAAAATGCAACGATTACGTATTATGTAAGCTCCGGAAAAGAAACCGTAACCATTCCGACCGGCATTGTTGGAACACAGAAAGACGCTGCAAGTGCTGCACTGACTCAGCTGGGACTGCAGGTTTCCACAACAGAGGATTTCAGCGATACCGTTGCAGAAGGCTTGGTTATTTCCGTTGACCCGTCAGAGGGAAGTCAGGTTGCGCCGGAATCTACCGTTACGCTGGTGATCAGCAAGGGATCCAAGGACGCGGAAGAAATTGCAATCCGTGATGTAATCGGCCTGGATGAGGAGACAGCAAAATCAATCCTGAGCGATTTCAATATTATTGTGAAAACAGGAACCAGCAGCAAGGTGGCCGAGGGCGAAGTCATGGAGGTTGACCCGGCAATCGGAACCAAAGTAAAGAAAGGTTCTGACGTTACGATTTATGTCAATAGCCCGAGTGCACAGCCAACGACGCCGGATGAGAATACACCGACCCCGACACCGGCAGAGCCGGGCGCAAATACCGCTACGGATGTTACCTGGTCCTGCAGCCAGACCTTAAGTGCGCCGGATCAGTATCAGGGTGGTATTGCAAAAATTGAGCTGATCCAGGATGATGGGAACGGAAACGAGACCTCCATCACCATCATGGACGGACAGGCCATTACGAGCTGGCCGTATTCTGTCAACACCAACTGGAGTGCTTCATCGTCTGCTTCTTCTACCGGAAGAATCGTCTTCTATGAGATGGATTCGAGCGGAAGTTATCAGGCAATTGCACAGTACCAATCGGTTCCGTTGAGTGAAGGGTGAGTATGACAGGAAAGATTATGAAAGGAATTGCCGGATTCTACTACGTAGACGTAGAAGAATCCGGCATTTATGAGTGCAAAGCAAAAGGAATTTTCCGAAAGGAAGGCCAGAAACCGCTCGTCGGAGATCTTGTGGAAATCGAGATTCTGGATGAAGCGGAAAAAACAGGAAATATGACCCGGATTCTGCCGCGAAAAAATGAACTGATCCGTCCGGCAGTGGCCAATATCGATCAGGCGCTTGTGATTTTTGCGCTGGAAAATCCGACCCCGAACCTGACGCTTCTGGACCGTTTTCTTGTGATGATGGAACAGCAGAACGTTCCGACGGCAATCTGTTTCAATAAAAGAGATCTTGCGGGGGAAGATTACACAGACCATCTGCGAAGCGTCTATGAGAACTGCGGTTACCGTGTCTTTACGGTGAGTGCAGCGAAAGAGCAGGGCATGCAGGAAGTGGAAGCATACCTGAAAGGGAAAACAACGGTGGTAGCCGGTCCGTCCGGCGTCGGAAAATCTTCGATCACAAACCGGATGCAGAAAGAAATCCAGATGGAGACCGGAGAGATCAGCAAAAAGCTGAAAAAAGGAAAACACACGACGCGCCATTCCCAGATGATCCCGATCGACCATGAGACGTATCTGTGCGATACGCCGGGGTTCAGCTCGCTTTATACAACCGATATGGAAAAAGAGGAGCTGAAAAACTTTTTCCCGGAATTTCATCCGTACGAAGGAAAATGCCGTTTCCTCGGCTGCATCCACGGAAAAGAGCCGGGCTGTGCCGTCAAAGAGGCACTGGAACAGGGAAATATCAGCAAAGAAAGATTTGAAAACTATACCATGTTCTATGAAGAACTGAAAGAACAGGAAAAGAGGAGATACTAGCATGAGCCGAGTATATCAGTTGGCACCTTCTATTTTATCCGCAGACTTCAACCGTCTCGGAGAACAGATCCAAAGGGTAGAGAAAGCAGAGTGCCGGTGGCTTCATATCGATATTATGGATGGAATGTTTGTACCATCCATTTCGTTTGGAATGCCGGTGGTAAAGTCGATCCGAAAAGAAAGCAGTCTGTATTTTGATGTTCATATGATGGTAAAGGACCCGGAGCGGTACGTAGAAGAATTTCAAAGCTGCGGGGCGGATATGATCACGGTTCACGCGGAGGCATGCCGCGATTTGGCAGAAACCGTGAAAAAGATTCATGAAACAGGCGCAGATGCCGGAGTTGCCGTAAATCCGGATACGCCGCTTTCTGCGGTTACGGACGTGATGGATCAGGTAGAAATGATTCTGATTATGAGCGTTTATCCTGGCTTCGGCGGCCAGAAGTATATCCCGGAGTCGACGGAGAGGATCCGTACGCTCCGCAGAATGCTGGATGAAAAGGGACTGGAGCATGTGCACATTCAGGTCGATGGCGGCATCAACCGCGCGACCATCGATGAAGTCCTTGCGGCAGGTGCCAACATCATCGTGGCAGGCTCTGCTGTATTTGGCAGCAACATCGAGCAGAACGTGCGCGAGCTGCAGGAAAAAATTTCTTCATACAGCAAAAAGGCAGAATAAGATACAAAAAGACAGAAAAAAGAGGCAGGGAAACGTGAGAACATGTATTATTTCGGGAGGGATGATCGAACCGGATTTTGCCTTCCCATATCTTCAGAAACAGCAGTTTGATATTATCCTGGCAGCAGACCGGGGACTGGAGTTCTGCTACCATTACCAGATTATGCCGACGTATATTCTGGGAGATTTTGACAGTTTATCTCCGAAGATTTTAAATTATTACAAGGAGAACCATGTCGCACCGATCCGGGAATTTAATCCCATGAAGGACAATACGGACACGGACATCGCATTTCAGCAGGCGATTGTTCTGGGAAGCAGTGAAATCACGATCCTCGGAGCAACAGGAGGAAGACTTGACCATTTCTTAAGTATTGTGCAGAACCTGAAAACGGCATGGGAGAAGAAAATTCCGGCTTACATCGTGGACAGCCGCAATCTGATTACGATTCCGGTGGAAACTTCGTTTGAAATCCGGAAAGAAGAGCAGTTCGGAAAGTACGTTTCGTTCTTCCCGCTGGAAAAGGAAGTCGCATCCATCACCCTGGAGGGCTTCGCCTACCCGCTCGACCATCACTATCTGCCGAATACTTCGGGTGGTCTGTGCGTGAGCAATGAGATCGTCGAGGAGACCGCGCATGTATCGTACGAGGGCGGCATTCTTCTGATGGTACAGTCAAGAGATTAAAATCCATTGAAATCAAAGAGCCCGTGTGCTATAATTTATAGTTGCATTGGGCTCTTTTTGTGCATAAAAAAAACCCGAACAGAAAAAGAAGCGAAAAATAAAAACAAAGGAGATATAGATTACTATGAAATTAGGTATCGTGGGCCTTCCGAACGTCGGAAAAAGTACACTTTTCAATTCCCTGACCAAAGCAGGAGCAGAGAGCGCAAACTATCCGTTCTGTACCATTGACCCGAATGTCGGCATCGTGCCGGTTCCGGACAAGCGTCTGCAGCAGCTCGGAGATTTCTATCAGTCCAAGAAAGTAACACCGGCTGTCATCGAGTTCGTTGACATCGCAGGTCTTGTAAAAGGTGCATCCAAAGGAGAGGGACTTGGAAACCAGTTCCTTGCCAATATCCGTGAGGTAGACGCTATCGTTCACGTTGTCAGATGTTTCGAGGATCCGAACGTTATCCACGTAGACGGCAGCATTGATCCGCTCCGTGATATCGAGACCATCGACCTTGAGCTGATCTTCGCCGACCTTGAGGTACTCGAGCGCCGTATTTCCAAAACTGCAAAATCTGCAAGAATGGACAAAGAGGCAGCAAAAGAGCTCGAATTCCAGGAGCGTCTGAAAAAACTGCTCGAGGACGGAAAAGATGCCATCCTGATGGAGCTGCAGAACGAGGACGAGGAGAAATGGATCGCAGAGTACAACCTGCTGACCAGTAAACCGGTCATCTACGCAGCAAACGTAGCAGAGGATGATCTCGCTGACGACGGTGCAAACAACTCCTATGTACAGTCCGTCCGCGAATATGCAAAAGAGCACAACAGCGAAGTATTCGTCATCTGCGCCGAGATCGAGGCAGAAATCTCCGAACTCGAAGAGGATGAGAAAAAAATGTTCCTCGAGGATCTTGGTCTTACCGAGTCCGGTCTGGAAAAACTGATCGCAGCAAGCTACCGTCTGCTCGGCCTCATGAGCTTCCTTACAGCAGGAGAGGATGAGACCCGTGCATGGACCATCAAAGTCGGAACAAAAGCACCGCAGGCAGCCGGAAAAATCCACACCGATTTCGAGCGCGGATTCATCAAAGCCGAGGTTGTCAATTATCAGGATCTGCTCGACTGCGGTTCCTACGCAGGAGCAAGAGAGAAAGGCCTTGTGCGTATGGAAGGAAAAGATTACATTGTCCGCGACGGCGATGTCATCCTGTTCCGTTTCAACGTTTGATAAGTAATAATAAGAGAGAATATAAGTTATGGATATGGAAATTAATTTTCCCAATCTCGGGATCTATCTCGACCATGTGGGAAAAAACATCAGTATTTTCGGATTTTCCATTGCCTATTACGGCATCGTGATCGTAACCGGTATGATGATTGCGATCTGGATTGCCCAAAGAGAGGCAAAGCGGACAGGGCAGAACCCGGAGCAGTACCTCGATCTTGCGATGATCGGCATCGCAGCCGGTATTCTCGGGGCACGGATTTACTACGTTATATTTGCCTGGGACTATTATAAGGATGATCTTTTGAGTATTTTCAACATCCGCCAGGGCGGACTTGCCATCTACGGCGGCATCATCGGTGCCTGCATTGCGGTGGTGATTTACAGCAGAAAGAAGAAACAGAACTTCAGCCTTCTGATGGATACCGCGAGCATGAGCATCGTGTTCGGTCAGATTATGGGACGGTGGGGAAACTTCTTTAACCGTGAGGCATTCGGTGACTACACTAACAACCTGTTTGCAATGCAGCTTCCGGTTTCCGCGGTCCGTGCCAATGAAATCACACAGAAAATGTGGGATCATGTGGTGACGGTAAACGGCGTCGAGTATATTCAGGTGCATCCCACCTTTTTATATGAAAGTTTATGGAATGTGGGTGTCCTGCTTTTTCTTTTCTGGTTTCGGAAAAGAAAAAAATTTAACGGCGAAGTGTTCCTGATGTATCTGATAGGATACGGCCTTGGAAGAATCTGGATCGAGGGACTCCGCACCGACCAGCTTCTGCTTCCGGTGGTGGGACTTCCGGTTTCCCAGCTCCTTTCGGGGTGCCTTGTGGTGGGATGTACCATCCTGGTGGTATGGAAACGAAAAAAATTATCATCCGGTGGGGAGACAGTCCATTCTTAAGGATAAAACCAGTGAAAAAAACAGAATAAAAATACAGAAAAGGGGAAAACCGGCAAAAAAGGTTTTCTCTTTTTTGATACAAAATTGGTATAAAAAAGGCGGAAAATGCGCATAAAAATGTTGCATTTTGGGAAAAATCTTAAAAATGAAATAGAAAAAAGACCTTGCTATTTTCCCTGAGTTGATATAGAATAAAAATATAAGTGGTAGAAAGTGGTGAAAAGTGGTGCGTTGTGGAGCGGATGTGGCAGTCTGGCTGCGGCGCGATACATGAAGTGGTGCGTGGGGAGACCGCCATTTCAGGTGATAAGAGGGTTTTCATTATGTTCATGGGAGAGTACAGTCATACGATTGACGCGAAGGGAAGATTGATCATACCGTCCAAGTTCAGAGAACAGCTGGGAGAAGAGTTTGTACTGACGAAGGGATTGGACGGATGCCTTTCCATTTACCCAAACGACGAATGGGCTGCCTTTGAAGAGAAGCTGAGAGCCTTACCACTTACAAACAAAAACGCCAGAACTTTTTCCCGTTTCTTTGTAGCAGGTGCTACGTCATGTGAACTGGACAAGCAGGGGAGGATTCTCGTACCGGCAACGCTGCGGGAATTTGCTGGTCTGGAAAAAGATGTAGTCCTTACCGGAAATATCAACCGGATTGAAATCTGGAGCAAGGAAAAATGGAACGAAAACAGCAATTATGATGATATGGATGCCATCGCCGAATCAATGGAAGAGATGGGCATTGTGATCTGATCTGTTTCGTTGGGATACAGGAGATGACCATGGAATTTTCGCATACATCAGTATTACTGAATGAAACCATTGAAAACCTTAAGATAAAACCGGACGGAATCTACGTGGACGGGACGTTGGGAGGCGCTGGACATTCCAGTCATATATGTGAGCGCTTATCTGCCACGGGGAGATTAATAGGCATAGATCAGGACGAAGCTGCGATAGCTGCTGCGGGTAAACGCCTGGAACCATTTCAGAACCAGGTCACGATTATCCGCAGCAATTATTGCGATATGGTTCCGCGTCTTGCCGAAATCGGAGTCACCGGGGTAGACGGAATCCTGCTGGATCTTGGAGTTTCATCCTATCAGCTGGATAATGCAGAGCGTGGATTCACATACCGTGAGGATGTTCCGCTGGATATGCGGATGGATCAGAGAAATGCTCTTTCCGCGTACGAAGTCGTGAACGATTACAGTGAAGAGAATCTTTCGCGTATTCTCCATGAATATGGAGAAGAGCGTTTTGCAAGAAAAATTGCACACAATATATGCGTAAGCCGGCAGCAGGCGCCGATTCGAACAACTGGGGAGTTAATCGAAATCATCAAGCGCTCGATTCCGGCAAAAATAAGGGCGACGGGCGGCCATCCGGCCAAGAGAACCTTTCAGGCAATCCGTATCGAAGTGAACCAGGAACTTACCGTTCTGTCGGAGTCACTGGACGGCATGATTGATCTCTTAAATGACGGTGGAAGACTTTGTGTCATCACCTTTCATTCTCTGGAAGACCGTATCGTAAAAAACATTTTCAGAAAAAACGAGCATCCATGTACGTGTCCGCCGGAATTTCCGGTCTGTGTATGCGGAAAGAAGTCCAAGGGAACCGTAGTAACTCGGAAACCGATCTTGCCGGGAGAAGAGGAAATGGAAACAAATCCCCGTTCCAAGAGCGCAAAACTGCGCGTCTTTGAACGAAAAGTGTGACGGCTCGGCACGAAGGAGACAGAGAAGTTATGGCCAGACGGGCAGATGGAAGGGTAAATTCGACAGATAGAACGAAACGTTATACGCCAGATACGTTTGAGGACGGAAGTGCGGTACGGCGTCTTGCAGCACAGCCGCAGGAAGCACCAAAAGAAGCACGGCCTCTGAAATCGGGTGTGAGCAGCCAGACAAGAAGAAACCGGGCACGGGCGACACAGATCAGCGCGGGCTACGCTGTTTTTCTTGCCATTGTCTGCACACTGTGTATCGCGGCGTGTGTTGCGTATGTCAAGTTGCAGACCGTGGTTACCACGCAGGCGGAAGACATTACCAGCAAAGAAAAAGAATTGAGCGATCTGAAGGCGGACAATGACGCCTATTACAATACAACGGTTGCCTCCGAAGATCTTGAGGCAGTCAAAGAAGCAGCACAGAACCGGCTCGGCATGAAATATGCAGATGAGTCCCAGGTAATTTATTTCGATGATTCAGAAAACAGCTATGTGAGACAGTATCAGGATGTTCCGGATGCGAAATAGGTGAAAACGTGAGTAAACAGAAAAAAAATAAAAAACGAAGCGGGGCATTCCGGAGACGGAAGACAAGTGGGCGTATGAGCAGAAAACTGGTAGCACTCTTTTTGGGAGTGATGCTGGTTTTTGTTGCTTTAGCGATTGACATTACGTATGTGAATGCCACAAAGGGAGAAAAATACGAAAGACAGGTTTTAAGCCAGACGCAGCAGTCCTACGACAGCAGGACAATTCCATTCCAGCGGGGAAGTATCACCGACCGGAACGGAACGATTCTGGCAACGAGTGAGAAGGTTTACAACGTTATTCTCGACTGTAAACTTGCCAATACGACGGTAAAAGATGAAGAAAAGAACGATACCCATCCGTACGTCGATCCGACCGTAGCAGCACTGGTTGAATACTTCGGACTCGACGAGACGGATATCCGGGATCGTCTGACCGGCGAAACGACAAAAGAAAGCCAGTACCAGGTTCTCGCCAGAGAGGTCTCGATGGACGCGAAAAAAGCGTTTGAGGCCTATGTGGACGAGTACGCGGACAAAAAGAACAAGGAGCTCGATGAGAACGAGCAGGCGGAAAAAGCATACCGTGCCAACATCCGCGGCGTCTGGTTCGAGGAATCCTACCACAGAACGTATCCGTTAAATTCACTTGCCTGCGATCTGATCGGCTTTACGTATTCAGGAGACACGGCAGACTGGGGAATCGAAGGGTATTATTCCAGTATCTTAAATGGCGTGAATGGCCGCCAGTTCGGCTATTACAACGAAGATGCGGATATGGAACAGACGATCATCGAGGCACAGCCGGGCAAAAACGTGGTTACGACGATTGATGTAAATATTCAGAAGATCATCCGCACGGCGATCGAGAATTACAATGAGCGGATTCATGTCCAGAACGGCGCGGACGAATCGGACACTGAGACGAACCGTCAGACAAAAGCGGCAAAGAATATCGGCGTTGTCGTGATGGATCCGAACAATGGAGAGATTCTTGGTATGGATTCTTCCGACTGGTATGACCTGAACAATCCAAGAGATCTGACACCGTTCTATTCGCAGGAAGAAATTGATGCGATGAACGATAACGAGACAATGGAGGCTTTGAGTGCCATCTGGAAAAACTACTGTATTTCCGATGCATATGAGCCAGGTTCCACGGCAAAACCGATGAACGTGGCGGCGGCATATTCCCTCGATGTAATCGATGATGATACCCTGTTTGACTGTGAGGGGTTTGAGACGATTGCAGGGCAGATGATCCGCTGCGGAGCTTATCCGGGAACACATGGCGTACAGACACCGGCCGATGTACTGGAAAACTCCTGCAACGCTGGTATGATGCAGATCGGACAGAAGATGGGAGCAGCGGAATTTCTCCGCTATCAGGATATTTTCGGTTTCGGCAGTCTGACAGGAATTGACCTGCCGGGTGAGGCGTACGGCCTGGTTCACACGGAGGATACTATGGGACCGACCGAGCTTGCAACGAGTACATTCGGACAGGGCTATACCGTGACGATGGTACAGCAGGCAGCTGCGTTTTCCTCTCTGATCAACGGAGGCAATTATTACCAGCCGCATGTGATGAAGACGATCACGGACAGCACAGGAGCTGTTGTTGAGAGCAATGAGCCGAATCTGGTGCGTCAGACGGTTTCCGCGGAAATCAGCGATAAAATGAGAAGTTTCCTCCAGGGAGTCGTGACCGATGGAAGCGGCCAGAGTGCAAAGGTTGCCGGTTACACGATGGGAGGAAAAACAGGTACTGCACAGAAGTATCCGCGAGGCAATGGAAAATATCTCGTTTCCTTTATCGGATTTGCACCGGTAGAAAACCCGAAAGCTGTTGTTTACGCGATTGTGGACGAGCCGGATGTAGAAAATCAGGCGAACAGTGTGCTGGCACAGGAGATCGTAAAAGAGATCTACACAGAACTGCTGCCGTATTTGAACGTATTCCCGGATGATACGGACGGTGTGACGGGCGAAGGCTCCGAGACAGGAACGGATGATCCAAACGTAGCGGCACCGGTACAGGAAGACGATACGGAAAACAGTGCTGAAAACAGCAATATCGAGAACGGCGGTCTGACAAACGCCGAGCTGGATCTCATCAATGAAGAGTAAAAAAACATAAAAAACAAAAGACATAACCCCATAGCAGTTTCCATATAGTGTTATCATAATGGATTCGGCTATGGGGTATTCTATGCGTAAAAACAAAACGTATCACCGGAAAAAGACGGTTCTTCTGTGGGTACTCTGCATGGGAATGATGGTCGGACTTGCCGGGCGGCTGGTGTATCTGTGTGTGTTCCGGTCCGTCTATTATTCCGAGAAGGCGGATGATCTGCACGAGCGGGAGCGCGGGATCAAGGCGGCGCGCGGCCGGATTCTTGATGCAAACGGGGAAGTTCTCGCGGCAAACCGCACGGTCTGTACGATTTCCGTGATCCACAGCCAGATTGAGGAGCCGGAGGCGGTGATTGCGATGCTGGTAAAAGAGCTTGGAATTTCGGAGGAGACGGCGCGGAAACGCGTGGAGAAGCGGTCTTCAATCGAGCGTGTCAAGACGAATGTGGACAAGGAGACGGGTGATACCATCCGGTCGTACGGATACGCGGGGGTAAAAGTGGATGAGGATTTCAAGCGGTATTACCCCAAAGGGAAGCTGGCGTCGCGCGTTATCGGCTTCACCGGAGGCGATAATCAGGGCATCATCGGACTGGAAGTGGAATATGAGGAAATTTTAAAAGGAATCAACGGAAAAATCCTGACGACAACGGATGCGCGCGGGATTGAGCAGAACGGCATCGGGGAGAGCCGCCAGGAGCCGGTGGCGGGAAGGGACTTAAAGGTCAGCCTGGATGTCAATATCCAGGCGTACTGCCAGCAGGCAGCGGAAAAGGCGATGGCAGAAAAACAGGCGGACAGCGTCTCGATTCTTCTTATGAATCCGCAGAACGGAGAAATCTATGCCTGTGTCAATGTGCCGGAGTTCGACCTCAACGATCCGTTCACGCTGCAGCAGGATACAACGGGACTTTCGGAAAAAGAAATTCAGGATCTGCTGAACCAGATGTGGCGGAATGCCTGCATCAACGATACGTACGAGCCGGGATCTACCTTTAAGATCATCACGATGTCGGCGGGACTTTCGGAGGGCGTTGTGTCGCCGAACGATTCGTTTTTCTGTCCCGGCTACAAAATCGTGGAGGACCGCCGGATCCACTGCCACAAGCGGACGGGACACGGAGCCGAAAACTTCGTGCAGGGCGCGCAGAACTCGTGCAACCCGGTGTTCATTGAAGTGGGGCTGCGGCTCGGTGTGGAAAAGTTCTGTGATTACTTCCGGAATTTCGGTCTGATGGAAAAGACGGGGATCGATCTGCCGGGCGAGGCATCGACGATTATGCACAAGGAGGAAAACATCGGAGAGGTTGAGCTTGCGACGATGGCATTCGGCCAGTCCTTCCAGATCACGCCGATCCGCCTGGCGGCGACGGTCTCTGCGCTCGTCAACGGTGGAAAAATGGTGACGCCGCATGTCGCAACGGATGTGCTTGATGAAGAAGGAAATGTCGTAAAGCATCTGAAATTTCCGGAAAAAGAAGGGGTTCTTTCGGAAGAAACTTCCAGGACGGTGCGCGAAATTCTGGAAAGCGTCGTTTCAGAAGGGTCTGGAAAGAATGCGTACCTCGAGGGATATTCCATCGGCGGAAAGACGGCAACCTCGCAGACACTTCCGCGGAGCGCCAACCGCTATATTTCCTCATTCCTCGGCTTCACCCCGGCGGAGCATCCGACGGTGCTGGGGCTTTGCATTATCCGCAATCCGCAGGGCGTCTACTACGGCGGAACGATCTGCGCGCCGGTGATCCGCGATATCTTTTCCAATGTACTTCCGTATCTCGGTATTGGACACAATTCTCAGGAAACCTGAGAATTGTGTCCTTCGCAGCCCTCATTTAAAGTTTTGCTTCGCAAAAGGAGGGCTGCTCACACCTGAATCACTTTCTTACGCAGCGAAA